>Ga0209979_1000857_pt1 | contig 36884 bp, 34 predicted proteins | sample AnhtaG_FD_183114 | JGI IMG/M metagenome (GOLD analysis project Ga0209979, IMG submission 183114) | Deep subsurface microbial communities from Anholt, Denmark to uncover new lineages of life (NeLLi) - Anholt_01485 metaG (SPAdes) (version 2) | ecosystem: Environmental > Aquatic > Marine > Oceanic...
CATTTCGTTTACTGCAAAGGATATAAACGTAAAACTTTTTCATATTTCTAGATTCCCGCTTCCGCGGGAATGACAAAAAGGAGTGCGGATGACAGCGTAATTATATGTCTCTTATATTATTTTGCCAACTAAATGGGAGATGAACCATAAATTATAACCTCAATTGTTATGATACGCAAAAAACAGTTTTCTTTTTTTTCCTTTATTCCGATATAATAGTATACTTTTAAAATTCTTTCTAAGGAGGTTTTTCGTGAAAAAATATTTGGGTCTTTTGCTTGTATTCTTTCTTTTGGTTTCTCCAGCTTTATCCAAGGATAAGAAGGTTACTTTTGATGAACAGAAGGCATGGAGTTACATCAAAGTTTTAGCTTGTGATTGTATGCAGGGACGTAAGAGCGGACAGCCTGGCGCTGTCAAAGCTGAGGAATATATCGCTTCAAAGTTCAAAGAATGGGGATTGGAGCCAGCAGGCGATAACGGGACATACTTCCAGAATTTTACAATTGAGCATCGAAACATCGCAGAAGGAGTAAAATTTGAGGTAATTACTGAGAAAGCAAGGAGAGACTTTTATTACAGGGAAGACTGGCGGGTCCAGAGATATTCCGGTTCAGGACACTACACCGCAGAACTTGTTTTTATCGGCTATGGAATTCATGCACCTGAAAAAAAGTATGATGATTATAATGGAGTCGATGTGAAAGGAAAATTGGTAGTGTTCACGACTGGCTCTCCAAAAAAACTTGCCAAGAAGCTCGAAGAAGAAGCGAAGATGGAAAATCGTATCAAAGCTGCTCAGGAACACGGGGCCCTTGGAATAATCGTTTTTAGACCCCCCTCCAGCCAGAGCCGTTATTTTGGTGTAAGGACAAAGAAGGAGCTTTATAAACCTGATTTTGTGATTTTGTCCATTGAGGATAAAGTAATAAATTTTGTTTTTAAAGAACTTAAAACAGAGACTCGCCTTCTGTTTCAAAAAATAGAAAGTGAAGCCAAGCCCCAATCCTTAGAGACCGGCGTAAAGGTTTTTGTTTCTGTTAATGCAATTTTTGATGAAAAAAGGGCTACGCGGAATGTTCTAGCGAAAATTACAGGGAGTGATAAAAAATTAAGAAATGAGTATATCGTTATCGGCGCCCATATGGATCATTTAGGAATCGGTCCGATGGGGGATATCTATAATGGCGCTAATGACAATGCTTCCGGGACTGCAGTGACCATGGAGATTGCCCGCGTCATGAAAAACAGTCTTCCCAAACCTAAGAGGACGGTTATTTTTGCTCTCTGGGCTGGTGAAGAACAGGGTCTTCTTGGTTCGAGGCATTATGCTGACCATGCTGCCTGTCCGATCGAGAAGACTATAGTTAATTTTAATATGGATATGGTGGGCATCGGGAGCGGTAAAATTTCTTTTGAAGGAATTTATTATGCTCCTCAAGTCTGGAAATTCTTGAAAGAAAAACTTCCTAAAGAGATGCTGGACTATGTCAAACCTGGCCGTGGTGGTCCGGGAGGGTCTGACCACACTCCCTTTTTACAGAAAGGAGTTCCCGCCTTTTTTGCAATCACAGAAGATTCTTTTTTGAAGTACCACCAGCCACGGGATGACTCTGATTTGATGGAACCAGAACTCTTAAAGAAAACAGGCATATTTATTCGCAGGGCAGTTGACCTTATGACTTCGGAACCTCAAAATTTTATTCAGCCCATGAGGCATGAGACATATTATTTCAAATATCAAAACCTCCTTAATTACAAATTCGAGCCCTTAGATCATGTCATTGAGAAACACGGAGACACAAAAGATTCACATGTAGATTTGCAGTTTTCGGTCTTGGAAGAAAAAGAAGGCCTATCTGGCGAAAAGCTCAGGATTGATTTAATCAATGGCCTTTTTTCTGCTTCTGAGGAAATTAAAAAAACTAAGGGACTTGGCCTCTTTTCTTCTTTCGGGAGTGTATCCAGGGATTCCCGTATGGGAAAGGCCACGGTTATTTTAGGTCTCAAAGGAGTCAATTCTTTCTGTGATGACCCGAAATGGGCTGAAGTCCTGGCAAAACAAGGCATTTATTTTGTCCTTGTTGATGATCCAGCTGCTCTTTTTGGCGAAGAAGGACTTAATGAAGAAGGGAAGAAAATTCTCGGGGCAGCAAACAAAAGCGGAATGCTCTTCTTGATTAAAGGAGCAAATACAGCTCAAGTAAAGGCTCTCTTGAATACCTCCAAAAAGCCTCTGATTTTTCTTGAAAAAGACCTGCCTAGTAAGGAAATAATGGAACTTATTAAAAAGAAGGAATCTGCTCTTGGGCTTATATTCGGCAGTAAAGAGGATCCTGTCGCTTATTTTAAGAAGCTGGATGAAGTCAAGGAAGCCATAGGTAACCAGAATCTTATGGTAGTTAATGAGCTGTGTTTGTGGGGAAGCAGTGGAAAAGACCAGATGCTTAAGGTTATTTCTGAGATGATAAAAGCAAAATATGAAAGAATGGATTTTTCCTATATTTTTTCTTCAACATTTATGAGAGTGTTGAGGAAGGCAAGGGGCGAACAAACCTCCAGCTCCATGGCTTTCAGGCCATTCTGAATAACAAGAAGTACATATGGCTTCAGTTAGACGCTATATGTAAGGAGTTTGTTCATTAGAGAATTATTTGTCACAGGATTATGTGCTGCCTTTTTTATTATCTATTTACTTGTAGAGCGGTATATTCTTTCTCAAAGAAGACAAAATATTCCCCTTAGGATCTGTGTAACAGGAACAAGGGGAAAATCGAGCGTCACCAGGCTCATTGCTTCTTGCTTAAGAGAAGCCGGTTTTGTGGTGCTTGCCAAAACCACAGGCTCTAAACCAGTTATCATCTTTCCTGATGGTGAAGAGAAAGAGATAAAACGCAGAGGCTCTGCATCAATTCTGGAAGAGAAAAAGATCCTGAAGATAAGCGCAAAACTGCAGGTTCAGGCTCTGGTTTTGGAACTGATGAGTATCCATCCTGAAAACAGTTACGCCGAGTCTGTTCAGATGTTAAATCCTCAAATTCTGATTATAACCAATGTTCGTCCTGACCATTTGGCTCAAATGGGTTCCTCAAGGGAAAAGATAGCCCGCTGCTTTGTTTCTTCTATCCCAGAGAATTGTACTGTGTTTGTGCCTGAAGAGGAATTTTTCCCTGTATTCAAGGAGGCTGCAGGAAGAATGAATTCAGAACTTGTTCAAATCTCCAGAAATTATTATAGGAAGTATTTTGAGTCAGAACAAAACCTTTCTAGTTTTGAATTTGAAGAAAATATCCGACTTTCCCTGGCTGTGACTGAGTTCCTGGGAGTAGACAGGGAAGTTGCTCTTCGGGGGATAAAGAGAGTCAAGCCTGATTTTGGAAGTCTCAAGGTCTGGACCAAGGATTTTGGATCGCCGCCTCACCGCTGGCACCTTGTCAGCGGTTTTGCTGCCAATGATACAGAATCAACACGACGTATCTTATCCAGCCTCCAGAAAAAAAATCTTTTTAGCGGTAAAGAAATAGTTGGCCTTCTCAATCTCAGACGAGACAGGGGAGATAGAACCATCCAGTGGATGAAGGCTCTAAAAGATGGGTTTTTCCCAGAATTTCAAAAAATTTTCTTCATTGGGGACCATGCCCATGCCCTTAAGAGAAAGCTGAGGTCTACTGAAAAAAAAGAGCTGTTTGTACTTAAGACTCAAGCTCCTCAAAAAATCATGGTAGAGATTTCGAATAAAGTAAAGGGAGAAGCTGTGTTGGTAGGAATGGGCAATATGGGAGGTTTTGGTCAAGACCTTGTTGAATACTGGGAGAGTGTTGGAAGAGCCTATGACGTTTGAAACTCTTTTAATCGGTCTTATTGTTGCTGTTATTTATGTAGAGATCATGGATGTTTTTCCCGGAGGGATTATTGTTCCTGCTTATATGGCTCTTTATCTTGATAAGCCGCTCAGAGTTCTGGCTACGATTCTTATCGCTGTTTTAAGCCTTTATACATATAAGTTTTTATCCAGGTATCTCATACTCTTTGGCAAGAGAAGGTTTGTGATGATGATCCTTCTAGGAGGAATTTGGGCTCAGCTGTGGTTTATATTTTTGCCTCATCTTTTCTCTGCTCCATTGGAGCTCAAGGCTATCGGCTGGCTTATTCCTGGACTTCTTGCAAACAATCTGGAAAAGCAGAAGTTTTTTCCGACTTTAGCATCTATGCTTACGGTTTCAATTATTACTTATTTTCTAGTAAGAGTGCTTTTGTATTTTAATGTGGTAAGCCCTTGACTTAATTCCTTTAATCATAAGCATGAATTATTCAGGTTTATTATGAGAATTTTTGGATTATCATTAATTGCTCGAAAAAGAATTATTCCTAAAGAGAATGCTGGAAAAAGACAGAGGATAATCCTTATCCTCTTTATTTTGAGTTTTTTATTTTTTGCGCTTGTCAAACTCCTTCCTGTAAAAAAGGGCGAAACCCTCTTTAAAGAAATGCTCAGCGCTTCAAGAACTATGGAAGAATCCATGGCAGTACTGAGGGAATGTTACAAAGAAAAAGAACTTATTCTTGATAAAACCAGCGATTTAAATCAGACTGGACTAATAGGTCTCGAATCTTCTTCTATTACCACTTCTCTTGGAAGCCTGGAGGCAAAAAGAACAACGACAAATCCAAATTTTGCTGCTCTTTTGGTTTTCCTGTTGAATAAAACTGGAATTAGGAAAGGGGATACAGTTGCAGTAGGGGCTTCAGGTTCTTTTCCCGCCTTGATTATAGCTGTGCTCTCAGCAGCAAAGGCCATGGATCTAAAACCTCTTGTGATATGCTCCTTAGGAGCGTCTCAATGGGGAGCCAATAATCCTGATTTTTTTTGGCTTGATATACAGAATTGCCTTCTAAAAGCAGGAATATTTGACACAAGACCGATCGGCTTCTCTTTAGGAGGAGAGAAGGATACAGGGGAGGATATGAGTTCTGAGGGCCGCTCTTTCCTTAAAGAAGAAATAAGAGAAAGTGGAATTTTGTTTATTCAGGAGCCTGATTTAGAGCGGAATGTTAAAGCCAGGATACGCCTTTATGAGGAGTACGCAGGAAAAGATAGGATTAATGCCTTCATTAACATAGGCGGAGGCTGGTCAAATATTGGAGAGGATTCTAAGATTTTAGAATTAAAGCCGGGTCTTGTTAGAGTCAGACAATTTCCACAGGTCGGGAAAAGAGGGGTTCTCTATGAAATGGCCTCTCGCAAGATCCCGGTTGTGCACCTCCTTTTTATCAAGGGTCTTGTGTTGCGGTATGGGCTTGAGTGGGACCCAGTTCCACTTCCTCAGGCTGGCAAGGGGAAGATATATCAATTTGCCAGGGAGAAGCAGCCGGCATTTCTTTTTCTTTTGGCTTTTTACTTTTTGTTTGTGGTACTTGTCCTGATTTTCCGCCATAAACTGGAATAAAGTATCTTTTCTAGTCCTGTTTAATTTTTAACTTTACTTTTTAGGATCATCTCCTATTTAGTTGAAAAAATTAACACCTTTTTTACAGAATGTCATTCCCCTGTTTTCACAGGGGCAGGCTCTGCGAAGCTTGTGCCCGCGCAGGCGGGTAGCAGGAATCTAGAAAAAGGGCTTGGAGGTTACAAGTAATTAAAAAAGAAAATCAGCTATAGGTTGATTTATATAAAAGTATATGTATAAAAGCATATGCAGATAGTCCTGGATTCCTGCTTTCGCAGGAATGACAAAAAGGGGCGTGGATGACAGCTTAATTATATGTCTCTTCTATTATCTTTCAATTAAATGGGAGATGATCCGCTTTTTGTTAAAGTTACTCGATAGGTTTATCTTTAAGCTTTCCCGAAGTGGATTCTCCGCCAATTCCCCAGTGCGTTTTTATTCATAATAGATTTTTTTCGGATTTGCCTTAGCAGGGTTATGAAGGAAGTTGCCTGCGCCTTTTTCGATTACCTTGTCATAACGAGGCACTTCTCTTACTAAAACGGCTTTATTTGGCTGCTCTTCAGACCAGAGCTCTAATATCTGAAGTATAGTTGAACAGTGCCTGCCGACCCTAACGTCAATAGGCCACCCTTTATCATCCATTTTCTCGAAAAGGAGACCGTGTTTTCCCGCCGCATGAATAAATTCATCTTTTCCTTCGAGAAGGAGTTTTCTGTCTGTCCGTCCCCGGGTTGCATCCAGGAAGGGCTCAGGAGCTTCCAGAAGAAGGGATATTGCCTGTGTGTGGTCGCCGATTTCACGGTGTGATAAGCCATGAAGGGTTGGAGGAGAATACTCCATGCCGATGTTGAATCCTTCTAAGCTTGATATTGTCATAGATGCCAGGGCTGCCAGCTCCTGCCCTTTCTCATGAGCCACTATAGTGCTTATAACAGGATATTGCAGTTCTGCCTCATGGAGGTCAATCACGATATCCACCTTTTCTTCTCGGATGAGCTGGGTCATGGCATAGCAGGTTTTTTCAGTAAGAGTCCCGTTTTTACGTCCGGGCCATGTTCTGTTCAAATTCCGTATATCAACATAAGCCAGTTCCTGGCGGCTGGGATAATGAATATAAACTTCAGGATCCGGCCACTGGTCGAGAGGATTTGACCAGCGGTCCCCCATCCGGAATTTTTGTCCACCCCAGGAAGTGGGGATTGTGAAATCCGGAGGATATGCTCCTCCCAAACGCGTTACAGTGGTGCCGCTTCGGTTGGCAGAATTGATAACAAAAAGTCTTCCCTGGTCCACCACGGCATTTTCAGTCAGAATCCAGGTTGTAATCCTGCTTGCTGGCTCTTCAGGATGAGATCCCCCGAGAATGAGGATTGTTCCTCCAGGCTTTGATCCTTCCAGAACATAGATGTTTGAATCGTTGATGGTTCCTTTAATACCGGGGAAATAATCACTAAATTTTTTTACCTGAGTTACCCCAGGGCTCAGAACAACGGGCTCTTTGAGGTGCCGACTTTTATAAAAGCTTGCTCCAGCAAAAATCATAAGAACGAGGCCCAGAATAATAAAAATACATTTACGAAGATATAACCCAATCATGGTCAAAATTTCTCCTTCATTTTAGCCGGAACAACCTCAACAAAAAAGGCAAAAGAACGATTATATAGAGAATTTCCTCCTGCCATTTTTTATTTTTCAGGAGGTTCCAAACCATAAGAAAGGCGATATAAGCAGTAAGAAGATAGTAAAGGATTGTTATAATCATTTGTAAAAACCATCCTCCAATAAATATGGATTATATATTTTTGGCTCTTCTCCCATTTAGTTGATGAAAAGTCTTTCCTATCCTTTCGTCATTCCTGCGGAAGCAGGAATCCAGCCTATTATAAAATATTTTTTTTATTCTTCTGGATTCCTGCTTCCGCAGGAATGACAACTTGCCTTCTTACTCCGTCATGATTTTCAACTAATTGGGAGATGAACCATATTTTTTTAAGTTTGAGATTTTTTTCTAATCTTTTCATATGTATGACTTTTTTCCTTATATAAGTGTTAAAAACCCTAACTTTTTACTAAAAATAACCATCAAAGTTCCCACTGCCATGATGATAGCAGCCGGGATTATGCAGTGTTTTAATAAGCGGGAGTAAGGTTCTTTCATCCCCACGGTTTCAACAGTCAGGCGCCCGATAATAGCTGTGGGAGGGAGGGCATCACCCAGAGGCCATATGACACTCATTCCGGCCAGGGCAATGATGGGGTTGAGTCCGATAGTGTTAAAAAGCAAAACAAGAGGAACACCAAGAACCGGAGCTGCTCCCCACATGAGCACAGCCTCTGATACCGGGAGGATAAAGAAGAGAGAGAGGAATACGACGATCAGAGGAAGAGTGACCACTGTAATTGCAATAAGCCCCCTCACTCCTGTGAGGGTCATGATCTGAACAAGGATTCCGACACATGTTAAAGTTCCGATCAAAGGAAGGAGCTGGTGGACTGTATCTCTTGAAATCTTGAAAAAATTTAACTTCACCGGAGAAAGCACTAAGCTGATAAAGGCGGCTGTCATAAACATCATCGGCAGTCCTATAACAGGGAGAGAATGAGGCCAGATTCTTCCTGCCAGGACAAGAAAGAAGAAAACAAGGAAGGGAAGTGAGATTCGAATCCAGTTCATCTCTGAAGGGGCTTCGGGGAGTTCACTCAGTGCTTTTTCCAGATTAACCGGCCTTCCCCGCCACCCAAGGATAAAGATAGTAAGCAAAGAAAGAATCAGGCAGGGGAGAAGCAGGGGAAGAAAAAATCCCACATAAGGCATGTTAACACCAGCTGCAGTGAGCATTGCCCATAAACTTACTGGAGGTGCGGCTGCGCTCAGGCCTGCAAGGATAAAGATGATAGCCGCTGTTTTTGGTTTAGAAATTCCCATATAACTTAATACAGTTGCAATCATGCCGCCTGTTATTAAAACCGTTACGCTTCCCGCCCCTGTTAAAGCGCCTGGAAGAAGCAAAAGCAAAGTGATCAGAGCAAAAAGAATAACTTTTTTTCTGTAAAATTTTCGGAGGATTCCCCTGACGACGTAGGCAACGCCGCCTGATTCTTTGAGGAGATTCATAAAGAGCGTTGCCGAGATAAAAATGAGGATAATATCCAGATAGGTAAAGGCTCCTTCTACGATATGCCTGGTCGGGATCCCAGCTCCTCCGGCAAGAGCGCCTGTAAGTGCGGCTGCGAACATGGCGAGCTCTGTTGATAATTTCAAGGATTTGGCGATGATATAGGTCACCACCATTACTGCCAGGATGATCTGAGTGGAGGTGAACATACTCATTGAATTAGGGGTCGCGTCTCAACATTTGACATTTCTTTCTTTTTCACAAAAAAAGGATAAGATACTTTTAATTATTGGTTTAATATCATTGCAGCGCATTTATACATACGAACGCAGCGTGATGATTTTTTCCTTTTCTGTAGGGGTTTGATTCATCAAACCCGTAAGATGGGGCCTGTCCCCATTTTTTGAAATGTTTATAATTGTATTACACAACTTTGGAACGAGCTCTATTTTTTAAATATCTTTTTGAATTCCTCAAGAAGGTCTAGCTGCTTTTCAACTTCGATCATAGGAATATTTTTCTCGTTAGCGATTATAGTGAAGCGGGAGTCTGTGTTGCCTTCTTTGATGATGATCAGAAGGTCAGAGTTAGGAGCAACAGCGTCAATGCTGAGCTCGTCAGTGTTGTCGCCTACAGTAGCGCCCTGGGCTCTCCTTTTCATGCCTTCGATATGGGCACCAATGATAGTAATACCCTGACGTCGTGCTTCCTCAATGAGCTTCGATGTTCTGTCAAGTTCGTCATCTATGGATATACCGGCTGCTCCCATTCCCTTGAGGCTTGCTCCCATAACGATGATAAGGGATTTGTAGGGAGTGCCAGTCTCCATTTTTGCTTTTAGGTCCTCAGCAGTAGCCAATTCAATAACCTCATAAGCTTTGGGCTTAAATTCGATTTTTATTCTCTTGAAGATGACCTTGAGTGTAATGGGACCGGGACTCTGTCCGCAAGAGGTGATGAGTACAGGAAGGCCAGTCTTTGGTATTTCAGGTTGACTTGAAAATAATGGGTAAGATGTGTTGACTAAAAAAGTAAATGCCAGGAGTAGGATGGAAAATGTATAAATTCTTTTCATGAGTTTCTCCTTATAGCAAGTTATTTTTATTTATCGCGTTCTATAGTAGTCAAATACTCTGTTGCCGTCAACTTTTTGCTACTATCTGGTTCCAAATACTATATCGATGTAAATCTATAATCACATCAGCATCAAGTAATATTATAAACAATAGAATAATTCTCGTTCTCGTCGTAGTCTTTTATGCTTCCTTTATTACTCTGTCTTTTTTATCTATATAGTAAAAAAAGACTTGACTTTTTTAGTCATTGAGTTAAAATAGCCATATGATTAAACGACATATACAGGAAATTTGCTTTAATGAAATATTTGGAAGGCAAATGCGCTTTATTTCTGGACCAAGGCAGTCAGGAAAAACCACAATAGCCAGAAATTTTCTTGATAGTCAAAATTTGGGAAAATTATACTTTAATTGGGATTTACGCGAAATCAAGGATAAATATAAAATTGAACCATATTTTTTTGAGACAGCTCTTTACGATTCGAAAAAGGGAAAAAAATTACCGTGGATCTGTTTGGATGAAATTCATAAAATGCCCAAATGGAAAAACATTTTAAAGGATTACTTTGATAAATTTGAAAACTACTGTCGCTTCATAATAACAGGAAGTGCCAGATTGGATTGGTTCAGAAAATCTGGAGACTCTCTGGCAGGGCGCTATTTTCTCTTTAAATTATTCCCCCTATCTCTTTCTGAAGCTGCAGGTAAGCCGATAAAATTAACAACTAAGGAAGAAAAAGCAGTAGAATTCATTGAGAAAAGAATAAGCACAGTAAATTATGAACAGAATACAATGGACCAATTGTTAAGTTACAGCGGTTTCCCTGAGCCTTTTTTAAAAGCGAGAGATAATTTTCATCTACGCTGGCAGAACGATATGGTTGATCATTTAATAAGAGAAGACATAAGAGACTTAACGAGAATATTTGAAATAGAAAATGTTGCAACATTAATCCAGTTAATACCCGAGCGAGTAGGCTCGCTTCTCTCATTGAATGCGTTAAAAGAGGATGTAGGTGTGAGTTATACAGCAATAAAAAATGCTATTTCAGCTATGCAGCTTACATATGTTATTTTTCTCGTTCCTCCTTACAGCCAGAGAATCGCAAGATCAATAAAAAAAGAAAAAAAATGTTATTTTTATGACTGGTCGCGATGCGCGGATTCAGATAAACGTTTTGAGAATTATGTTGCATTAGAACTTAAAATAATGCTCGAACTTTGGAATGATAATGGAATAGCTGATTTTGAGCTTTTTTATGTTCGGACAAAAGATGGAAAAGAAACTGATTTTTTAATAACTAAAAACAACATCCCCTGGTGTTTTTTCGAAGCTAAACTAAAAGATGACCCCATTGCCAGCCACCATTATAAGCACTCAGGGATCTTGAATAACATTCCCGTTGTCCAAATTACGCATGAAAATAACATACTGAAAAAAAGAGATTATCTATTTTATCGTGTTTCAGCGAGCCGTTTTTTCTCTTAATTTTGACACCTAATTTTTTTGGTACAAAAATATACGCAGTTTGACAATTTACATTTTTTAGATTTAATTCTTTTTTGATTGGATCACGAAGAAGTGTTCAAAAATATGTTAGCTAAAATTCAAAAGTGCACAGTTTAAGAATCAAAGGTGCACACCTTTGAGATCCGCATTTTTAATTTTCAAATTAAATGCTTTTTATCGGACAGCCTGCAGGCCACTTTATTCTATATCTACTTTGTTTCTACAGGAATGCCGTATGGGCCATCAGAGAGGAAGGCGATTTGAGGTTCTCTGCCCAGGCTGTGGCGGAGCTTTTTAACAGCCCAGACGATGGATTTTTCCATAAGTTCCTGAAGGTTCTTTGATTCAGGGGCTATTACTCTTGCATCCTCTGCAGGAAGCCAGGAGAAAGATTCCTCAGGAATTTCTAAAGAGCAATAGATTAGATTTTCAGGAGGAATTTTTTTAAAAAGACGGGCCCACATCTGGGCTTCCCACTGTTCAGGAACAAAAATCCAGGATGGATCAAGTATCTTTTTTGTGAATTTTTCTTCGCCCAATTCTCCAAGAAGCCGGACCATTCTCTTGTAGTTTGTCCCTCCTATGGGATCAAGGTCTGTGTGAGATGCAGCTAAAAGACAGATTCCTCCCCTTTTGAGTAATGGATAACATGTCAGGGCTCCCTTGGCTGCCTGATAATGATTAACTCCTACAAAGCCAGCATGGCTGATAACGAGGTCGTATTTTTTCTTGACAGGTATTGCAGCATAACTTCGGAGTTTTTTTACGGCTGCTAAATGGGCGGACTCGAGATCACCAGCAAATACTCCTGTAAGTCTGTAATTTGAGTCAAGAGTGACATTCACAATCATATCGCAGCCTGCGAGCTTCGCCACTCTGAGCGCTTCTTCATGAACAGGGTTTCCATCAAGAATTAGGTCTGAAGCATTGGGAGAAGAGAGAACAGGACCGCTGTGAAGGATATGGGTGGACTCTTCTGATAGAAGCCCTGGACAGATAGACTTTCTTCCGCCTGAAGCCCCTGCCATAAAATGACTTTCCACAAGGCCGGTGAGTATTTTTATGTCGCTTTCTACATAAACACGGTTCAAGAGTATTTCTCCTCCAAGCTCTGTCTTACCGACGGAAACAAGCTCGCTGGATTTTCTGCAGTCATGGTTGATTATATGAAGCCCAAGATTAAATATTCTGGGATCAAGAATTTTCCTGAGTTCATTATCGCTCATCGCACGGTGGGTTCCAGTAGCCACAAGAAGTCTGAGACGGGAAGGTTGGAGTCCGGCTTTTATCATTTTTTCGACAACAGGAAAAAGGATTCCTGAGTTTCCTGAATAGGGGACAGGACGGGTGTTGTCTGAGATAACCACAACGGCCTTTGCCTCTGGTTTTGCTCGAAGTTTCTGGCTCACCAGAGTTCTGAGGGGCAAGCAGTCTATAGGATTTATTAGAGCTTCTCGGATTTTTTCCTCAGCATTAGAGAGAATGGGAGCCTTTTTCATGGCAAGTGAATCTGTGTGGCCTGGGACTTTTAAGGGGAAGCTTACGTGACCAAAATTAAGTTTGACTTCTTTCATTATTAGATGTTTTTTATGAGGCTAAAATCCCCATTCAGCGCTGCTACAAGGATGGGTCCCATATATTCGTCCACCATGTCAGATGTCAAGGGAATGGGCATATTTTTTAGTTTCATCTCAAGCTGTGGGTTTTTAGCGGCTTGAAGTGCTCTATTTATATGAGAGCTGCTTATTCCATCGATTTCCCCGAGTATTGTTGGAAAACCTACACGCTTGGCCAGTGCAATTTGCGCCTGGGCAACCGCAATGCCCAATTCTCTTCCCCTTAGTGTTAATGAGGGTTTTTCCATAAGGCCGTATCGTGCAAAGAGGTCAGCCAGCTGTTCAAGCTGTTTCTGGATGGCGGGAGCAAAGAAGACCGTGTAATAGGGATTAAGCAGGGCACAGGCCCGGCCGTGGCTGAGAATGTCCACCAGAGAAAAACTAGTAAGATGAGCACCGTTTGTCCCTCCAACCATGATGGCATAACCGCCAAGGTCTGTAGCTAAACCAATAGCTTCTCTTATATCGATATTGGATGGTTCGTCAACAGCCTTTTCTAAAGAGGCCACAATGAGTTCTATTCCTGTTAGTGTTATTTTCTGGATTTTCTCGAATGCTTCATGGTTTGCTCCGTAGTAGACTTCAAGGCAGTGTGCCAGTCCATCAAATGCCCCGTCTGATGTAAAAGATACGGACATGGATTTAGTAAGATTATAATCAAAAAGAGCTCTTGGCGGAACAAGTGTTTCATCCACAATAAGTTTTTTCTGATTTGTATTAAAATCGGTTATATTGGAATATTTTGTAAGGTGGGCTGCAGAGCTTGATGCTGTCTGGAGGGCAATACAGGGAAAAATCTCTTTTCCTGTGTTTATGAGCTTTTTTTTCACTTTTCCCACACCGAAATAATCTTCGATATCGCCGCCTAATGTGGCCAGAGCAGAAGCTGCCTTTGTTGCATCGATTCCAGAGCCTCCTGAAATGACAAGTATAAAGTTAGGCTTCGCTCTTAAAATGTCCTCTTTTATCCTTAAAACATCTTCTATTGGAGAGTTTGGCCGAGCAGAAGAAATAGGACCTTCAATTTGTAGTCCATAGCTTGCTAAAGAGCTGCAAATCTTTTTGTAGTTATTTGGGTCTCTTTTGTGAATGTTTGTTACTAAGAGGACTTTTTCTCCGAAAGGTGTAACTAGTTCACCAATTCTTTCCAGGCAGTCGACTCCATAGATGTAGTTTTTTCCCTTGAATTCTTCGATCAGATCCCTTGCCTTTTCTTTTAATCCTTCCATTTTTATCCTTTAAACTCTTAATTCAATAATATATCATAATAAAAGTTAATTATTTAGCGTAAAAGCTGTAATAGTCCAATAAATACAAATGTTTGATTTATCAGTTCTCTTCCATTTTGTGTGGGTAATAATCAGAAAGTATTCGGGTATGGTCTCGCTCCCGTTCAGATTTTTCACGCCATCCCTTCTTCAGTCTATTCAACGCATAAGCGAAGGACAGTGGGTGAAAAAAACCGTTTGAAGGCAGAGTGGGCATGGTTCCTCTCTGAGATGGAGAGGGGAGCGAGGCCTGAAACCGAGCAGCTTTTGACTCGCTGGGGCAAAAGTTGCGTGTTTTCTGAATCCACTGGCCTGAGCTTATACATACTCGCCGCCCGACTCTATCGGGTTTCCTCGAAGGGCAATTCAGGGAGGCTAAATCTTCAAAGGTCGCTTCATCCATCCCCGAACACTTTCTATTAATCTATCAAGACATGTTTTGCCCACACAAAATGGAAGAGAACCGATTTATCAAATCCGCTTTAGGTTTGAAAGATGCCTGAAAATTAAGTGTAAAGCTATAGGGAAACCACCTGGCGTGTTTTTGTCTAAGAATGGCAGATGAATAAAAAATTTGGCCTTATAGGGACGATCACCCGTGATGTAATCACATTAGAGTCTGGCCAGTCTTTTGAGGGAATCGGCGGTGTTCTATACCAGGCAGCTGTTCTTTGCGGTATGGGGAGAGAAGTTTTTCTTTACACCAACCTTGGAGAGGAACTGGAGCCTGAAGTGGATAAGATTACCGGAGCCTGGACCACGCTTCAAAGAGAAGGTGTCATCCGGGTTCCTGGGCCGGGAAACCAGGTTTACCTTCATTATCCGGAAAAGGGAGAAAGAATTGAGATTTTAAAATCGGTTGTCCCTCCTTTAAATCCCAGCAGTGTTCTCCAGAATATACATGAGTTGGAAATGCTCATCCTGGTCATCAATTCAGGTTTTGATATTGAGTTTTCAGACTGGAGGAAAATTGTCGCTGCAGCTAAATGTCCTATTTGGTTCGACATCCATTCTCTCCTTCTGACCAGGGAGCTCAATATTCCCCGGGAATACCTTCCTTTGTTCGAATGGAAGAATTGGATTGAAGGGGTAAGCTTTTTGCAGGCCAATACAAAGGAAGTGGCTTCGATGCTTGGCTGCCCGGATAAAGTGCCTTCAGATACAGAAATGTCTCATTATGGGAAAATGGCGTTTGATGTGGGTGTTGAAGCAGTGTTTATTACTCTTGGTAAAGAGGGAGTCTTTGTGATAACTCCGCAAAAATCTAGAAAGATAGCCTCCCCTGGTGCCGAAAAAATCATTGATACAACAGGTTGCGGTGATGTTTTTTGTGGAACTGTTGCAGTGAAAACAGCTGAAGGTTCGGACCCATTCACTGCTGCATCATTTGGTCTTAAGTTGGCAACAAAGGCAGTCGAGGTTAAAGGTATTAAGGAGACGTATATATTGATTCGAGAAAATTCTAAAAAAGTAAAAAAGGGGAAGGGAAATGAAAAAGCTTAAAGACTGGTCACCGCCTGATTTTTGGCAAAAAATTACTACCCTTGATGTCCATACAGAGGGAGAACCATTGCGTATTATCACTAGTGGTTTTCCAGATTTGCCTGGGGAGACTATCCTGGCTCGCCGACAATATGCCATGGAAAATCTGGACCATTTGCGGACCTCCCTGATGTGGGAACCTCGCGGCCATGCTGATATGTACGGCTGCATAATAACTCCACCCGTAACTCCGGAAGCAGATATCGGTATATTATTCATGCATAATGAAGGCTTCAGCACGATGTGCGGCCACGGCATCATAGGCATAACAAAAGTTGTTCTGGAAACCGGTCTTCTCCCCATAACAGAACCTGAAACCACGGTTAGAATTGATACACCTGCAGGCCTTGTTACGGCTTATGCCAGAGTTGCAAATAATCAAGTGCAAAGTGTCTTTTTTCATAATGTCCCTTCTTTTGTATTTAAAACGGATAAAACAATCCAGGTACCAGGTCTGGGAAAAGTATGTTGTGATATTGCATTTGGTGGAGCATTTTATGCCTATGTAAAGGCTGAAAATGTTGGCCTGACCTGTACTCCTGAGGAATATAGAGTCCTTATCGAAAAGGGCATGGCTATTAAAAGGGCAGTTATGGAGAATGTGCCCATTAAACATCCTTTTGAAGATGACCTGAACTTCCTTTATGGAACAATATTCACTGGCTCTTCCCATGATGAAGGAGTATATAGCCGCAATGTCTGTATTTTTGCTGAGGGAGAAGTTGATCGATCTCCCACGGGAACTGGAGTCAGTGGCCATCTTGCCATTCTCCATGCACGGGAAGAGATTGTTCCAGGCCAGCCTTTAATTATAGAGAGTATTATCGGGAGCCAATTTAAGGGGAAAGTAGTAAAAAGCACCTCCTTCGGGTCTTACTCTGCAATCATCCCCGAAGTTGAGGGTTCGGCTTATGTCACCGGCCGCCATGAATTTTTTATAAATCCTGAAGATCCACTACGTGAAGGATTCATTCTCCGTTGATAAATATGTAAAAAAGAAAAATGAGGGCGTGCTATTTTTTCTTAGGAGAAATGGTCCATAAAATATAAGTATTGTGAGAAAATTATTAAGTTTTTAACCTTTTATCTTTTGAGAGAATAATATTTATGTTAAAATAAAAAACTAACGAGATGAAAATTACTTTTAAAAGCTCCCATTTTACCGATTATCTCAAGCCTTCTCAAATCGTATTTAATCTTAAAGCCAAGGATAAAATTCAAGCCATTGAGGAACTTCTGGATGTTCTGGTCAAGCAGAAACTTATCAAAAATGAAAAGCTCATTTTAACCCGGATTATTGATAGGGAACGGTTGGAGTCCACAGCTCTCGGGCATAATGTTGCTTTTCCCCATGCCCGCGTGGACACAGAAGGGAACCTGGCTGTTGCCGTAGGGAAATCTGCAAAGGGGATCGATTTTGATTCTATTGATGATAAAAAAGTTCATCTCATTATACTTATAGTCTGGGATCATTCACTTCCGGGTCTTTTTAACCATCTGTTTGCCGGGCTCGCTCAATTCCTAAGGAAACCAGGATTCAGACAGAGAATCTTTGGAGCCAAGAATAAATCAGAGTTGCGCAAGGCTCTTTCAGAGGTAGAACTACAGCTTCCTCAGGAGGACAGAATAATCAGCCGGGCCAGCCTCCTTAAAAAACTTCAAGACATCGAAATCAAGAAGAAAAAAGTAAAAAAAGCACAAAGGAAGCCGCTCGAAGAGCAGGCCAATTTAATTCGACATGAACTTGATGAAGCCCTTGTAGACAGATTTGACAGACTTATGAAGAGATATGGATTTGCTGTAGCCGAAGTAGACATAGGTGCCTGTCAGGGCTGTAATATTAATGTTGCTACGGGAATGAGATCAGCCATAGAAGGAAGCAACGATATTTATATCTGTGAAAACTGTGGCAAATTCCTGATTGCCTCTAAGAATAAAGAAAAATAAGGTTCATCTCCCAATTAGTTGAAAATCATGACGGAGTAAGAAGGCAAGTTGTCATTCCTGCGGAAGCAGGAATCCAGAAGAATAAAAAAAATATTTTATAATAGACTGGATCCCTGCTTCCGCAGGAATGACGAAGGGATAGGAAAGACTTTTCATCAACTAAATGGGAGAAGAGCCAAAAATAATTACTTTATACTCTCTTTAACAAGACTCGTCGGCTTTAAAAGTCTATATACAGGGTAAGTCTGCGGTTCCCGACGCCACTGGGGGACAAGGTAACGATCGAAGAAATTCCAGACAACCAATCCATCATCACTCTCCGGTTCAAGAAGATAAGCTGCTACATTGGCGAGAGGCTGTGCCGTGCCTATAAAAAGAGTCCCTTCAGGGAATTCTTTCTGCTCAAGCGCATATTCACCCTTGACTGAATTCATCCGGTGTCCTTGATAGAGCCCTTGATTTCCTTTAATCTCTTTTAGCTTAAAAGACTCTACTTCTAAGGTTATGGGTTCTAAAAGCTGTTCTACCAGAATTCCGTGCTGGAGGAGTTTTTCTGTGATCTCAAAATCGGCTTTGGGAATAAGATAAGCAAAAGGAAAGGAAACAGATCTTTTTGCGACAAAATCGCAAAAATAGGTGACACTGTAAGTTTTTTTCTTGTCTGTTCTTTTAATCCTCGGTCTGCCTTCTTCTCTAGGTGTAATTTCCATTTCATACCCTCTTATGGCAATTTTCTTTTCAAGAGGCTTCAGGTCATACTCAACAACAAAAGAATCATTTTCAGAAGGATTTATCCCCCTCAATACTGTTTTTTGGTCTGTTTTACTGACAAGCTGGACAATTTCGTCTTTATGTCCATGGCAATATTCTAAAATCGAAAGAAGAAAATTGTAACAGCCCAGTACTCTGGTTTTATAGTCCGCATAGGAATAATTTTCGTTCAGAATGGCTAACCGGTTTCTAAGGCCGATGTAATTAGTGATATACCGCGGTTGCGGACCAGAAGGCCTCCATCCCTTTTCAAGGTCTTGATAGTCCATAAAGTTTCCGTAGGGGATGGATAACACGTTGTATTTTTGTTGCAGATTCTTGTTTATTGACGGCATCATTTTTTCTCTCATGTACTTGATGATGGAAGTATCACCATTAGGATTAAGAGGCCAGACATAGGTGACAGGTTCCTCATGGTAGGAACCATTGGTAGTGTGGCAGTCAACAAGGAGGAATGGGTCCCATCGATTGAGAACATTAGAAACCAGACCCTGAACCTCAGGACTTTCCAGTTTCAGGCCGTCGCGGTTTAAATCGAGGTTTTGACCGTTATATCGGACTCCTACTCCTTTTTCGGGCCCAGCCTGATTCCGGCGGTTGTTAGGGCTTATTTTTTCATTGCCGTCAGCATTAAAGATAGGTGCAATAAGGATTATTAATTTATCAAGAAAAGGGGGATTCTCCTTGAGAATAATATCCCTGGCGAGCATGAGTGAAGCTTCCTTGCCTTCAACTTCACCGGCATGGATGTTTGCTTGTATGTATACAACTGCTCTTTTATCATGATTAAGTGCCAGCGGAGAGGAGGGGACAGGCTTGCCAATGATAAGGAGGGGGACGGTTCTCCCTTCCGGGCTAACGCAGAGCGTTTCTATTCTTAAAAGGGAACTCTGACTCTGAAGGTCTCTTATGAATTTTAAAACATCAGTGAATCTTGAAGTTGCTGTGAAATTGCTGGCTTCAGCCACAGTCAAGGGTGGTTGTTTTGTTGTAGAGAATGAAAACAGGGAAGAGAAAAGGAGCATAAAAAGGAATAGAGAGAAAATAAAGTGTCTTTTTTCATTTTTCATAGTATTTTTCCTTTCCTTATGATTTCTGGGAAATAGTCAAAAATTGAGTTTATATAAATTTAGCTCACCAGTCAACGAAATATAAGAAGGGGACAGGCTATGCAATCTCACAATTTGTATTGTTTTTGCTAGAAGTATAGTAAGATTGTAACCTAATATAAAAGTGTAGAGATTTGATAAATCAATCCCCATTTTTCAAATGAGAGGATTAAATAAAATGAAAATAACATGTTTTAACGGAAGCCCCAGAGGCAAAAATAGCAATTCTAATATAATGGTCTCTGAGTTCTTTAAAGGTGCCCAAGAGGCTGGAGTAGAAGTCGAGAATATTTTCCTTGTCGAGAAAGAAATAAATTATTGCAGGGCATGCTTGAGCTGCTGGATTAAAACTCCAGGAGCCTGTATCCAGAAAGATGATATGGTTGAGTTGTTAAAAAAGGTAGTCCAGACGGATGTTATAGTTTTTGCTACGCCTCTTTATGCTGATAATGTAACAGGTTTGATGAAAACATTTATAGACCGCATGATTCCTACTCTTGACCCTCATGTAAAAAGAGTGGATGGTGAGACCCTTCACTTAAAAAGGTATAAGAAGTACCCGAAGATTGTTGTGATCTCTAACAGTGGTTTTCCCGAGCAGAGCCATTTTCAAACACTAAGGCTTTATTTCAGGCGCCTGGCAAGAAACATGCACTCTGAAGTAATTGGTGAAATTTTCAGGGGTGGTGGTGAAATTCTGAGATCAAAAAACCCGAGGCTTGAATCGCCCATTTTTTCTTACAAGAAGTTATTGCAGGAAGCTGGAAAAGAAATTGTCAAGGCAGGACATTTATCCAGAGAGACGATGGAGAAGCTGGAAAAGCCTCTAATCCCGCATGAAAAGTATGCTCAAGGAATGAATAAATACTTCGATATACGTCTTTCGCAGTTATCTTAGAAGGATTTTTTTTATATAAAATGGTTACTTTTAGTGTAAGTAAAGAAAAAGAAAATGTCCTGAGTAAAAGGATGGAGAGTTTGGGTATCTTTGAGAAAGATATTGTAGAAAAATTCATCCGTTCAAGCGGTAGAGGAGGACAGAGAGTCAACAAAGTTTCGACCTGTGTCTACTTAAAACACATCCCTACAAAAATTGAAGTAAAATGCCAGAAGGAACGTTCTCAAGCATTAAACCGGTTTCTTGCCAGGCGGATTCTTACAGATAAAATCGAAAAAGAAATTCGAGGGAAAGAAAGCGAAGAGTTGCAAAGGATAGAAAAAATCCGCCGCCAGAAGAGAAAACGTTCAAAAAGAGCAAAGCTTAAAATATTAGAAGAGAAAAGGAAACAATCCCTGAAAAAAAAGGAACGAAGCTTTCGGCCCAAACTGGATGATCTGGAAGAATAAAGATAGAGTTTGCAGCTAACTTGCCAGTCTCAAAAGGGAATGGAGCAGCAAGTTTGCTCCTTTTTCCAAATCCTCCCATTTTATTATTTCCTGTGGGGAGTGGCTGATCCCATCTTCACAAGGGATAAATATCATTCCAATTTCTGCGGCGCCGGCTAATATCTGAGCGTCGTGACCAGCGCCACTGGGAAGTGTAAAAAATGGGTATCCCAGCTTTTTGCACTCTTCTTTCATTATGGTTAGAAGCCGGGGAGATAAACTTACAGGTTTTGTTTTGTCTATGATTTTTGAAGTGAACTTGAGCCCCCGGGTTGAAGCAATATTTTCAGCAAGGTCAAAAAGGGATTTTTCAAGCTCCTCGAGGGTTTCCTTTGATGTGCTTCTAAATTCAAAAGAGAAATCAGCTTGTCCTGGGATAATGCTGAACGCTCCGGGTTTTACACCAATTTTTCCAATAGTAACCAAACTTCCGTAGTGTTTGGTTGCAACATGCTGAGTACTTTTTAAAGCAAAGTCTGCCAGGCCCAAAAAAGCGTCATGGCGGAGTTCAAGAGGCGTTGTTCCTGCGTGACTTGATTCTCCAAAGAAGGAACACCATCTGTAATGTTTGCCAGCTATACAATCCACGATGCCTATAGGTTTATTTTCTGTTTCCAGTACAGAGCCCTGTTCGATATGGATTTCAATAAAGGCTTCTATGTCCGGCTTCTGTTGATGAGCCTCCATGATTGTGTCGAGAGTGAAGTTGGTTCCCCTCAGAATATCTGCAAGGGGAACTCCGAATTGAGTAAGACCCTTTTCTAAAAATTCTCTGTTTAAAAGCCCCATGAAGGCACGGCTTCCCAAAAAATCTCCTACCAAATTTCCTTCCTCATCCGTAAAAGAGGCGACTTCCAGAGGCTTGGACAGCTGTTTGTCTTCTTCTTTTATCTTTCTTAAGCACTCAAGGGCAGAAAGGACGCCAACCGAGCCGTCAAACATTCCACCGTTAATAACAGTATCGATGTGGGAACCTGCCATGATTGTTTTTCCCTTGCCTTCCAGGCGGCCGAAGATGTTGCCTGCTCCATCTTCTCGAAGGGCGAGGCCAGCTTTTTTGATTTTTTCTTTGAGCCAGTCCCTTGCCTCTAGGTCTGCTTTACTGAAAGAAGGCCGGGTAATTCCTCCATTTGGGTCACGGCCGATCTTGGAGAGAGACTCAATATCTTCCTTTAGTCGGTCAAAATTAATTTGAATGTCCATGATTGATCCTTCTAAGTTAGTTAGTTTTTGTTTGAAAGAAATTTTTTTTACTTAGTCCACTTTTTTATTTTGGAGATAGCTTTTGTTCTCTTGTTTTTGCAAACAGGTTAGCTTCATTCAATGAGGGCTACCATTTCTTTGACTGCCTTCTCAATCCCGACAAAGGCAGAACGAGCCACGATAGAAAAGCCGATGCTGAATTCTTTGATTTCAGGGATAGCTGCAACAGGACGGACATTGTTATAATCCAGTCCATGGCCGGCATGGACTTCCAGGCCTAATTTGTGGCCGGATTCCGCTGCCTTCCTTATCTCATCCAGAGCCTTCTGCTGTGCCTCTCCCGGCTTCAACTCTGCATATTTTCCAGTGTTTATCTCGATTAGATTTACTCCGATTCTATGACAGGCTTCGATTTGTTTTAAATCAGGGTCAACAAAAATACTGACTTTTATTCCCGCTTTTTTTAACTCCTGGATATGGGGATTTAAATTATTTTCATTTGAGATAACATCCAGGCCTCCTTCTGTAGTCAATTCTTCTTCTCGTTCCGGTACCAAGGAGACTATATCAGGCTTTATATCCAGGGCGATTTTCTTCATTTCTTCTGTTGCAGCCATTTCAATGTTGAGCTTGGTCTTAATTCCGTCTCTGAACAGTCTTAAATCACTTTCTTTGATGTGGCGTCTGTCACCTCTTATATGACAGACAATGCCCTCTGCTCCGGCTTGCTCTGCCAGGAGAGCCGCCAGGACTGGTTCAGGCTCAATGCTCCCGCGGGCTTCTCTTATGGTTGCGATATGATCCACATTGACCGCAAGCTTCATTTTTTCCTCCTAAAAAAATAGGGACAGGCCCCATTTATCCCATTTTTCACTGGTTTTATCGCTTTATTTTGGACCCAGATATTTTTTAATAACATTGGCCATCTTCTGGGTGTGGCCTTCTATCTCGTTGTTGTCCTGGCCTTCTATCATAATTCGAGCTAATGGTTCAGTTCCTGAGTACCGGACATTCAGCCGCCCTGTATCTCCCAATCGATTTTTTATTTCTTCCATTGTGTTCATGATTTCCGGAAATTGATTGAAGTTTTTCTTTTCTGCGACCTGAACATTCACGAGTAATTGAGGGAATTGTTCGAAGTCTTCTACAAGCCTGGATAAGGGAATATTGTGTGTTGCCATGGCCTCAAGCATTTTTAAACTCGTGAGGATTCCGTCTCCTGTTTGACAGTCATCCAGAAAGATTGTATGGCCTGATTGTTCTCCTCCCAGATTAGCCTTCAATTTTATCATCTGTTCGAGGACATACTTGTCGCCAACTCGAGCACGGATAAGCGTTAGATTGAGTTTTTTGAGGGCATTCTCGAGACCGATATTACTCATAGTTGTCGCGACAATATTATCCGATGTTAAAAGCCCTTTTTCTTTCATGAATCGAGAAAGAACAAAAAGAGTATGATCGCCGTTTAAGATTATGCCATTTTCATCTGCCCAGATAACCCTATCTGCGTCTCCGTCATAGGCGACTCCTATATCAGCTTTAGTTTCCACTACTTTCCTGGCCAAGTTCTGAGGATAAAGAGAGCCGCATCTAGTATTGATATTTTTTCCATCCGGAGAGTTATTTAAAGCTATGGCGTTAAAACCTAAGTCTGTAAAGATTTGATGAGCAATAAAAGAGCTGGCTCCATTTGAACAGTCAAGGACGACCTTGAATTTTTTCTTAAAGTTGACATGGGAAAAGCGGCTTTTCAGAAATTCAGTATAAGCCTGGCCATAAGAAGATTGTGGAGAGACCTTGATTGTTTCTCTTTTGACGTCTTCCGTGGCTTCTTTTGTGGCTTCTTCAATTTTTCTTTCCCATGAATCTGGAATTTTTATCCCCTGAGAAGAGAAGATTTTAATACCGTTGTCTTGATAGGGATTGTGTGAAGCGGAAATGACAATTCCTGCAGAAAAAGAATGTTTTTGTGTCAGGAAGGAAACTCCGGATGTAGGGATGATGCCGGCTGATACAGCTTCTCCCTGGTTGGTCTGTATCCCAAGGAATAGAGCCTTTTCAAGCCATTCTCCTGACTCTCGTGTATCCCGGCCGATGATAACTCGGGGCTCTAATCCTTCCTCTCGAAGGAAAGAAACAAGGATTTTTCCCAAGGTGTAGACAGTGGAGTAATCGAGAGGATATTGGCCTGCAACAGCTCTTATTCCATCGGTTCCGAAAAGACTGTCCATTTTATGAATAGAATTCCTTTATTCTAAAAATAGATTATAGCTAAAAATCGTGTGGATTCAAGGAGGAAGATTATTTTTTCTGAGTTTTCTTGATATCCCCTTCTTTGTCTTCAGGCGTTTCTTTCTGAATATAAATTGTGACTTTTACCTTTGTCAGAGAAGAAGCCAGTCTTAAGTCTGGGCTGGGAAGGATGAGGTTTGCTTTGAATTCTGTAGTCTCAGTAATGGCGGAGATATCAATAGGACTTGTTCTTACTTTGTAATCATCTCTTACCTTGCTTTCTAGCCCGATGATGGAAACCTGGGAAGGAATAGTCTCTATTTTTTCTATTTTGAGGCCTTCTTTTAATTTCTCGATACCGATGATATCTGGTTCCACATCGAGTAAAATTTCTTTAGTTTTTTCAAGTTTAAGATTGACCGTATTTGGAGATATTTTGATAACTTCAGCTCTAACTCCAGCAGGTATACTGATCATAGTTTCATTAATTGTGTAATCTTCCTGGATAATTGTAGCGTTTTCCAGGTTTAGTTTTGCCATTACGTTAACCGGCGTAATCCGGTCAATGTAACGATTGGGAGCTTCAATAGTTACATCGATTTCGTTAGGGGGTTTTCTGACCAGCTCCATTCCTGAAGGGATATTATGAATTACAAGAGGAATTGTCAGGTTTTTCTTTGAAAATATCTTTTCAGGAGGAATGAGAGTCATCCACAGGATGAGAGCGAGAAGGAGAGAGAAGAGTTTTAGCCCCCAATTTCTTAAAAACAGATTCTTAAAAAGTCTTTTCATTTTTTCTGTAAATAATTAAGTAAATTTTCCTTAAGCTGTTCTTTATCCAGCCCTCTATCCAGTTGACCTTTAGTAGCCAGAGAGATGATTCCATTCTCTTCGGAAACAACGATTATCGCAGCGTCTGTTTCTTGAGACAGACCTATGGCAGCCAAATGCCTTGTTCGAGCAAGGAACTCCTTTCCCAGGTGATGTGTGGCAGGCAAGGGGAGGAGACAGCCTGCAGCAGAAATTTTGTTACCCTGGATTATAACAGCTCCATCATGAAGAGGAGAATGAGGGAAGAAGATGCTGACCAGAAGGTCCTTTGTGAGATCTCCGTCTATTTTTGTCCCGCGGTCAGTATAACTCTTAAGTGAAATGTCGTTTTCAATCGCAATTAAAGCTCCTACTTTTTTAGAGGCAAGATAATCAACAGCTAAAAAAACATTTTCGAGTTTTTCTGTAAAAGACCTTAAAGAGAATGGTCTTCTGAAAGAGCGGGAACCAATGGCAGTTAAAAATCTTCTTATCTCTCCCTGGAAGAGTACGATGATAGCAAAAATCAAGTAAGTGATGAAATTTTTCAAAAGCCAGTGAGAGACGACTAATTTTCCCCATTCAGTGATCAAGAAGATAACACCGACTATTCCTATGCCGATGGCCATCTGGTATGCCTTGGTGTCCTTTATTAAAAGGAAAAAGGAATACAGGATAAGGGTTACAAGGAGGATGTCTATGAAGTCTGCGACGTTAAAACGAGTCAAGGCATTGATGATATTAGCAAACATAGGTTCTTTTTTTCTCCTTGCTTTCTTCAGGAGAACCAACAGATTGGTCTTCGTTTAAGATGGCCTCAGCTACGAGGACAGCTCTTTTGACTGAAGCGACGTCATGGACTCTTAGAATGTTGGCACCGTGAACGATGCTTAAAACAGCAGAGGCGATTGTACCTTCCAGTCTTTCCTGGGGGGATGTATTTAAAATTTTTCCGATAAACGATTTCCGGGAAACTCCGATAAGGATGGGTCGGTCAAGGTCCTCCAGAATTTGGAGATTATTGATCAAAGCGAGATTATCCTGGAGCCTTTTCCCGAATCCGATCCCCGGATCGATGATTATTTTCCTTTTTTTTATTCCGCTGGCTATAGCTGTTTTGAATCTTTCTTCAAGAAAAGATTTAACTTCAACCAGGACGTTTTCATAATAGGGATTAGCCTGCATTGTCTTAGGTATCCCTTTTATATGCATTAGAATAATGGGTGTGCCCTTTTGAGCAGCCAGAGGGAACATGTTTGGGTCTGATTGGAAAGAGCTTATGTCATTAATTATATCAGCTCCTACATCCAGGGCAGCGTTAGCGACTTTTGACTTTGTTGTGTCGATGGATATTAAAGTGTCGATTCTTTTCCTTAATTCAGAGATTATAGGAATAACTCGCCTCAGTTCTTCGTCCAAGGGGATGGGCTCTGAACCAGGTTTTGTGCTTTCTCCCCCAATATCGATAATGTCGGAGCCTTCCTCTGCCAGTTCCAGCCCTCTCTCTACAGCTTTCTCTCTGTCGAGATAAAGGCCTCCGTCCGAGAAAGAATCAGGGGTAACATTGATGACACCCATTATCCAGGTTCTTTGGCCTAGTGTGTAATTTTTACTGTTAACCTGGAGGATGTGCTTTTTTATCACCTTTTATGCTTTAGCTAAATCCGGTTTTTTTATAGGCTGAACTTTTTTTATTTCTTTTTGAGGTGTTTCTTTTTTTGTTTTTGAAATTGAAGAAACCTTCTTTCTTTCAGCTATTTTTTTTCCTTCAATAACTGCATTTAATTCATCAAAATTCAGGATTTCTTTTTCTAGAAGAGCCTCTGCAACTTTAATCAATTTATCCTTATTTTTTTCTAAAATTATTTGTGTTCTCTCGAAGTTTTTGTTGATAATTTTTTTTACTTCCAAATCTATCAACTCTGCTGTTTTTTCACTGAAGTTCTTATGCATGGCCAAGTCTCGGCCAAGGAAGATCAGATCATCTCGTTCGCCGAAGGTAAGGGGCCCTAGATCGGACATTCCCCACTGACAGACCATCTTGCGGGCAATTTCGGTCGCTTTCTCAAAATCGTTGGCAGCCCCTGTTGTTATTTTTCCAAGGATTAATTTTTCGGCCGCCCTGCCTGCCATGAGTACGGAAAGCTGCGCTTCCAGATAGTCTTTAGAGTAAGTGTAGCGGTCGTCAAGAGGTAGCTGCTGGGTCGTGCCTAATGCAAGTCCTCTTGGGATAATAGTCACCTTGTGGATGGGATCTGCATCGGGTAAGAGAGCTGCAATAAGCGCATGGCCTGCTTCATGATAAGACGTGCTTTCTTTCTCTTCTTCGCTGATGATCATGCTTTTTCTTTCTACTCCCATGAGGACTTTATCTTTGGAGTCTTCCATGTTTTTCATAGTGACTTTATCCTGGTTATAGCGGGCTGCAAGAAGAGCTGCTTCGTTGAGGATATTGGCAAGGTCGGCTCCAGAAAATCCTGGAGTTGAACGAGCCAGTACTTTTAAATCAACTTCCTTGGCTAATGGGATATTTTTTATATGAACTCTTAGGATATCCTCTCTCCCTTTGACGTCTGGCATGTTGACCACAATTCTACGGTCAAATCTTCCCGGCCTGAGAAGGGCCATGTCTAGAATGTCGGGCCTGTTCGTAGCAGCAATAAGGATGACTCCTTCGTTGGCGTCAAAACCATCCATCTCCACCAGGAGCTGATTCAGTGTTTGTTCCCGTTCGTCATGTCCCCCTCCCAATCCTGCTCCTCTCTGTCTTCCTACAGCATCAATCTCATCTATGAAGATCAGGCAGGGCGCTTGTTTTACACCCTGGTCAAACAGATCTCGCACACGTGAAGCGCCTACTCCAACAAACATCTCCACAAAGTCAGAACCGCTGATTGAAAAGAAAGGAACATCCGCCTCCCCGGCTACTGCCCGAGCAAGAAGGGTTTTGCCTGTACCCGGTGCTCCAACTAAAAGAACACCTTTGGGGATCCGGCCTCCCAATTTTTGAAATCTTTTGGGGTCTTTAAGAAATCCTATAATTTCCTGGAGCTCTTCTTTGGCTTCTTCAACACCGGCCACATCCTCAAAAGTGATTTTTTTCTGTAGCCCAGAAAAAAGTTTTGCGCGGCTCTTTCCAAAGGAGAGAGCTTTATTCCCTCCGCCCTGCATTTGCCGCATGAAAAATACCCAGAGGAGGATGATAAAAATAAGGGGAAACCAGGTGAAAAGATATGAAAACCATGGATTTCGAGATGTGTCCTTCACGTTGATTTCTACGTCGTTTTCTCGAAAAATCTTGACCAGATCATCAAATTGAGGAGGAGTTACAGTTTTAAATGTAGTTCTATCGAAGTACTCTCCCTTGATTTGATTCCCGGTAATTGTAACTTTTTCGACTTTGTTATCTTCAACCTCTTTGAGGAATATGCTGAATTTTACCTCTCTCACTGATCTGGGGGATTGAAGAAGGCTAACGAGAATAATGATGATAATTCCTGCAGCAATCCAGAAGAGAATATTTTTATAGGTTCTAACTTGTTTTTTTGGTGCTGACATTATTTATTCCTTTTTCTGATTATATTTTATCATGTTTTCTTTTAATTGTTAACAAAACTCTTCAAAAAAATACATTTCTTATAGTAAATATAAGACTTATAATACTTAAACGCCATTCTTTTGTAATCTTGACTGGAGAACGATCTTTTTGTAATATGGAAAATCCCCGGTGGGGCTGTAGCTCAGTGAGATACTTCTAAGCATTTCTTATTACCTCTGTTAAACATAGACATCAAACGACAGTTTTTGTAACAAAATGACAGGTGTTAGTCAATCTTTGGTCAAGATCTCTTAAAGCTCTTTGAGTAAATATAAAACTAATTTTGTCAGCTTTTTTAAGAAAACCTTAGCAGAGGCGAGCGGAGACCAGGCCTCCCGGGAAGGGAATAAACTTTTAAATTGACAAGCTGTTTTAATGTCTTATAAGATTGTTATATCTATAAAGGGAAATAGGTTGATCAGCAAGAAAAGGACAGCACTCTTCAAAGAACTAGAAAAAATCGAAATCCAAGTTGAAAAAGCGAAAAAGGAGTTGCTGAAAAATATCAAGCAATTAGGGGGCGCGTTATCTGGGTATTAAATCGGCTTATAGAAAAGTCGAAAAAATAAAATAAGGAGGGGTATACGATGGGACAATGTGTCTGGTGTGGAAGAAAAGGAATTTTTGTTTCTGTAGACAGAGATAATCTTTGTCGCAATTGTCAGCCAGCTATTTATCTTGATATCCAGCAGAGGAACAGAATAATTGAAGAAAGTCAAGAATTGGTTGAAAAATCAGAAAATTTTAAAACAAGGATTCATCGTATTGATGTCATCTCAGAACATGTTCAAGCCTTAAAAGAGTATGAAAAAAAGAACATATCTACAATTACACCACTACCATCTGAATGTGAGAAATATTATATAAATTTAAAGAATGAGCTCATTTATGAAAACATAACTAGCGAAATTGAAAAAATAATGAACAAAGCCAAAATTGCACTAAGCGCTAAAACAAAAATGACTGAAGCTAATAAAGCAGTTTTGAAGATAATAGAAAGAAAAAAAGAACTTCAAGATGAAGATAAAATTAATAACTTAAACAAGAGCGAAAAAGAGATAAAAAATTTTATGCATGAAACTCAACTTAATGAATTCCTAGAAGAAGCTAAAAAGGCTGAATTTAAAGGACAAAAATCAAAAGCATTAGATAAATATCAAGAAGCTTTATATTTTCTTCAAACAGATGAAGTTGATGATAGTTTACAGAAAGAAAAAATAGATGGAATAAAATCAAAGATATCAGAATTATCAAAATAAGGGCGGGTAAATGAGAACCAAAATTTTAGTTTTGGGATTGTTTTGTTTGTTTATCGTTAGTTGTGTTGGTTCACAGCTTCACAATAGGAAGATAATGAGGCAAGATTATATTAAAACTCATCCTGGAGGATCTTCCCAAATAAGAAATGCAATTCTTAATGGCGATATTCTTATTGGAATGACTAAAGAACAAGTTCTCGCCAGCAGAGGACAACCTTACAAAATAAATAAAACAACAGGAGAATGGGGTGTTCATGAACAATGGGTAATGGTTATGCATACTTATGGAATTACAGGTGTGTACGGAATTGATAATAAAGCTAAACAATATGCTTATATCTATTTTGAAAATGGGAAAGTAACAAGTTGGCAATCAAGATAGATCAAATAAATAAGGAGGGATGAATGAAATTAAATATGACTTTTGGTAAGTATGAATTTAGCGAGCCTGTCAAGATCACCAAATGGGAACCACCTGAATCAAGGGGTTTATATGTAATTTTAAAACCTGATTTATCTAGTAGTCCCTTGCTTCTTAAACCTATTTATTTTGGGCAAACAGAAAATTTTGCAAAACGAGGTTTTATAAAGTCTCATGAAAAATACCCAGATTGGATAAGAGAAGTGGTTGAAGAAGAGCATATGGCCATTGCGATATATCTCATGGCTGGTTCTACTGAAGAAGAAAGAAAGACTATAGAGACTGAACTTATTGCTCAATACCAACCAGCTTGCAATGATTAAAAGAAGGTTTTAGCTAAATAATTCAAAGTTTGAGGCGCGCGGAGGCCATGCCTCCCCGGCCTCCGGGGAATAGAAAAGACGTTATTTTTAGCCAAAAACAATACGACATAAAGCGGCAAAAAGCGGCAACAAACGACATTTTGAAAAAATGCTGGACACAGCAGCAAATAATTTTCTATATCTAGTAAAAAGATCAGAAAGGAGGGAAGGATGAAAAAATAACGGCTTGGCAGTCTAAATAAAATTTGGGGGTGTATCAAAAAATGAGATCAAGAAAAGATATCGAAACAGATTTTAATAACGTTATGGGAAAAAGGCGAGAAGAATTCCTTGCTTTTCAGTGTAAAAAATTCTCTCTCGAAATTGAGCTGGATATCCGGGAACAGAATAAAGAAATTATAAAGTTGTTAAAAAACAATAATAACAAGTAAGGGGCTTAAGGAAAGTCGGGGATATCTATGCTGTCCTAAGTGTAAATTTTTGAGGGAAAAATTATAGATGTAAAGGAAAGGAGGGAAAATTATGACATTGCCGGTTATTGTTAAGATAGATCTTTGCAAAAGCAAATTATTCAGCAAGGAGAGAGAATTAGAATTTCCAGATGTAAGAAAAGTACTCACAGAAAAGCTGAAAAAAATTGCTGAAGAAAATTTTCCGTTTTCTCAAAAGAAATATCCTGAAGGAAGCTTTTATAAAGTTGAAGGGGATGCCGTTTATTTCATACTTGAGAAGCCAACTGTTGCGATCCGATCATCAATAGAATTTATGAAGGCGTGGTATTACTATGGCCTTAAGGAGGAATTCCCGGAGTGTAAAATTCTTATTCATAGAGGAAAAATTGATAAAATTGATGTTCCGGAGGGGACAGATTTTGTTGGAGAAGTATTTGAACATATCTCTGTTATAGAAAAAACTCTTGATGAAGGGAAAATATATGTAACTCAGGGTGTAAAGGAAAATGCAGATGCAACTATTAGTAAATTTGTGAGTTATGGAGTACGAAAAGTAAGTACTAATGAAAATATAAACTTATTTTATGTTGCCTTTAGCGATCCAAGAACCTTTGAAAATGATGCTTTGGCTCATTTGTTATTTGTTGCCCATGAGGGAGCGAAAGAAACGAGAAATAAAATTTTTTGTTTTTTTCTTATTGAATATTTAATTGAAAATGGAGAGTTATCAGATTTAAGTAAATTTGAGAAATGGTCGAGGTCAAAAGGATATTCTACACTGCCTCAGAAAGAAATAACGCAATTACTTTCAAGTGAGAATTTATTCGAGAAAGAGAGAATCCAAGATGTTACTATTTATAGACTTAGGGGAGACCAGCTAATTAATATAAAAAAAGCTCGAGAAGACTATGAAGCCTCAGTTAAACAAGCTGTTCAGATAGTTAAAAAAGAAATTATTAAAGATACTCGTACAGAAAAAGCTGTGGAAGGATTTGATATAAAAGAAATAATGGAAGAATTTTTATGTGGTGTGTTTTCAGAGATAAGAATGATGGCCAATTATTTTAGAGATACAACCCATTTTTATGAAAGCAATCCTAAAAATTTCGAAGGTTATGATTACATTATTGAGAGGCATTTAGAATACCTTGATCCTTCCCTTGTTAATAAATGGAAAATGGCATTTTTTCGTGGTTTAAAGATAGTATCGCAACAGGAGAATATTTATATTTCTGCAATATTTCATAATATATTAGCGGGATACTATTTGAATAGATCCTTTCATAGCAGCCCTTACCAACTTGAAAAGTTACAAGAAAGGGTGATTTTTTTAGATACGAACGTTTTATATGCTCTTAAATGCAAATCAAGTAATTATTATGAACGTATACAATACTTTTCAGAAAGACTTAAGAAAATTAATGTGAAGTTAAGAATATTTCCCTTTACGCTATCTGAATATGAAATGAGCTTAGAGGGAGTACAAATGGCATATGAAAAGGATCCATATTCCTCTTATTTATTGAATTGGAACCCCTGGCTTTATCAGGAATTTAAATCACACCCCCATCAATATCTAAACGATATTGCTGTTTGTAAGATTAGGCATTCAATCGCAAAAGATCATCCAATTCGGGAAAAAAACTACTCAATTTTTGAAGAGGAATTAAAAAAAATAAATGTTTGCTTGGAACACAATTACGATAAATATAGTGAGGAAGAGAAAAAAGAAATATGGGATAATTTACGATCAATAATATTATCAAAAACAGGAGATATGGAAGATTACTGGAGTATTTCTTATAAACTTTCTGGTCATCAAGAAAGTATTATAGAGCATGATGTAAATTTAATGGAGAATGTCCAGCAATTTTATATTAAAAGTGGTAATGATTCATTGGGACCAAAAGTTTTATTACTAACCCTTGATTCAAAATTACTTAAGTGTAAAGAAATATATCCTTTTTTGATTACAACTGAACAGTTTCTTGAATTTATGTTACCGTATCTTTTTCTTGCTGATATTCCTGCGGAAGAACCTAATAGATTCCCTAATATGATCCTCTCTGCTCAAATAGGAATTCACACTTCTTATTGGAAACCAAATACTAATGACTATGTCAGGATGGTTTTAGAGAATCCTGAGGTTTTAGAAGAAAGAGGAGGATTAGGTCTGGATGCTAAAACTATTTCCAAGGCTCTAAGCACAAAAAGATTTAAAAATATAATTAGAAAGCGCAAAGCTTTAAATGAATCAGAAAAAAAAGAGGTCGCTTTACAAGTATCTGAAGCTGTTGATGAAATGATTTCAAGTAATACAGAAATGCAACTGTTAGAACGAAAAATAAAAAAATTAAAGATAGAACTGGAAAGAGAAAAACAAGAAAAAGAAAAATATTCAAGGAAAGCCGAAAAGTTGCATAGGACACTGAAATATTTCAAAAAAATTAAACCGAATAGAAATCAAAGACGCTAAAGCCTTGGCTTCCTAGGATTGTAAAAAGACGTTACACGGTGATCGCCTCATAGGAGAGACGAGGGAGAGGGAGGAAAATTCTCAGTATTAGGATTTAATAATAAATGAGCCTTCTTGATAGAATTCTCAGAGATGCGAGAAGTATTGAAAAGTCAGCTAATTCTTTACCTTATGATGAAAAAGATATTAGACGGACATTTTTTCTCAAAATAGTAGGCTGTATAAGCAATTTTTATTATGGACATGGCATGCTTGAAATGTGTAGGTTAGTAAAAGCTGGAGAACTCCGAATTCCAAATACGTTTACAAAAGAAGAACTCTATCATCCAAATAATTTTCTATCAATATTAAGGGACCCAAATTATACTGGATACAAAAGCAGCCTTAACAGATATTTAATTATAGATACATGGGCAGCATTTGAATTTTCTATTACAGAAATTCTGTCTTATTTTATTAATGATGATAGATTACAACATTTATCCTTATATCAATTTCACGATGTTATTAAAATTCTTGAATCAATACCTAATTTTATTATTGAAGAAAAAATTTTAAAAAAATTTGAAAGGAAACTTAAACTCAAACATCTTCCAATTAATCGAAAGACTAATGAACTTTTTAAATTATATAGCGGTGAATATTCCAGGGATAAAAAAGCCGATAAAAAATTTCTCGATTATTTTGGTAAACTTAGAAATTGCATGCATAATAATTTTATTTATAAAGGGAATAATTATGAATATATTTTTAATGGTATAAAAACTATGTTTAAAAATAATGAATTTTTATGGTTTTCATGTACAGAAGACGACATACCTTATTTTATACTTAAATTAATAAATGAACTTATTATTATTTTCAAATCTTTAATCCAAGGAATTATATATAAAAAAATAATTCTAGATCCAATGACAACAAATAATAAAATTAATGCCAAAACGCCGTGAAGGTCCCACTAGAAATAAACAAACCGGTTACTACTTCTTTGACGAGTATGTCGGGATAGGTGATGACAAGAAAAGGATCCGGGTTTCTCTTAGAACGAAGGATCCTGAAAAGGCAAGGTGGCTATGGGAGCGAGAATTCAGAAAGTGCTGGTCCGAATATTACGGAGAAAAACCTCCGGCCAGGCCCTTTAAAGTTCCTTTCAAAGATCTCATCGAAGAATTCATTGACTACGAGAGAGATATTAAACGAATCAAAGAATGGAAAACTGCTCAGGATAGGCTCAATATCGTTCTGAAAGTCTGGGGGAATATAACACTCGATAAGATTTCAAAAGAGCACCTCATTAAACTTGATGAATACCTCCAGGGCCACCGCAGATCCAAAGCAACGGTCAATCATTATTTCGGCCTTTTGAAGACGTTCTTTAATTACGCTATAAGAGAAAATAGTTACTCAAGAAAAAATCCGATCAATGAAATTACTCCATATACGATTGATACAAAAAGAAGGGAATATACTCCGGAGGAGATCGAAAGGATCCTCAAGGCTGCCGAGCGCGTAGAGAGGGAAGCGAGAAAAAACTCAAAATATCAGAAATATATAAAGAGAATAATCCTTCTCTTGTTCTATACCGGGATGAGAATAGGCGAGGTTCTTAATCTGAAATGGGAAAATATCCAGGGTGAGAAAATTGTCTTCAAACGGTCTGAGACAAAACAGAAGAAAGAGAAAGTAATCCCTTTGACCGATAAGATGAAGGACGTTCTTGATAGCCTGAGAGATAAAAGAAGAAAAGACGGCTATGTGATTCCGCTGGGCCCTGGCGAGAAAGAGAGAGGCGAGATCTGGATGACCGATATCATAAAGAAGATCAAGGAATATTCCGGGATCCAGGATTTCATCTTTCACAATATCCGGCATACCGCTTCGACGATCATGATCTCAGAAGCCCTGGGCAGGGGAGTGGGCCTTGCCGATATAATGAAAGTTCTTGGCCACAGCCGGGTAGAGACGACTATGAAATACGTTCATGCGGATTTAGGCTGGATGAAGAAGGCAATGGAGATCCTTGAGGAGAAGACAGGGGGAAAAAATGAATGAGACTCTTGAATTATTTAAAGATGCCCTATTTTGGATAGCCTTATTAGCAGCTTTTTCAGCTCTTGGGCTTTATCTAATAAATAGAAGAACATTTAGTCTATTCTATAAAAAACCGAAAATTAAAATTATGGAAATTTCTGTAAAGCCTAAAAAAGAGAAATTCGAACATGAAGAATCATTTTGTTATATTGAAATACAAATTATAAATCCTTCCTCATTCGGGAACCATGTTTCTGGGATATTAAGAAAATCCCGTTTTTCTTCACCTCTTGCCACAAAGATGTATCGATTAGATATTAAAGATCAAGAAGGTGATTATTGTGAACTTCCTGGATTTGGAAAAATATTCGTTCGTATATTGCCTGGTTATGAAAAAATAAAGAAGTATGAAAACAAAAAAATGTTATTAACAATTAAAGATATTCGGGATAAAAAAATAAGGAAATATTTTATACTTAAAAATACTAAAAATAATTGACAATATAAATAGGAGAAATTATATTAGACAGGATGAAAAAGTGATGAAAATCCCATGTGGAGAAAAGGTTTAAAAGTCCTGTTTTGGTCAAGATAGAAATATCATAAATTACAAATTGCTGAAAGTAAGATAGTTATAATCATACATCAGTGGGGCTGTAGCTCAGTTGGGAGAGTGCTTGACTGGCAGTCAAGAGGTCGTGGGTTCAATCCCCATCAGCTCCACCATTAATATTCCCCTTTTTCTTCGGTTTTTAAGTTTTTTTCTTTGTTTTGAAATTTAATTCTGATCCTGGAGTTAAAGGTGGTCTTCTGTTTGTTTTAAGATGAATCTAAAAGAAAGGAAGAATTGTGCTTTTTATTCCTGCTTATGTCCTGCTATTGTTCTTTTTTCGTTTGCTTGCTGATGTAATCTGCCATTGCAAATTGTGCATCCTGGTTATCCCAGCCTGTCCACCAGAATTCAACACCTACCTCATATTTGTCTCTGGCATCTTCTTTCTTACACCAGACAGTTTTCCCTAAAGCTATGATAGAGGAAGGGAAGACTTTTGATTTTAATTCAAGAGCTAACAAAGTCCCATTCGAAATTTCATTATCCGCTTCAAAACAGATTCCTCCTCCGCTAATATTTAATGTAAAACCTTTGAGGGCATCCTTATTAAGCTCTTCGGTGGCTAGGGTTCTATATTCCAGCTTCCAGATTGTACCGAGTCTTGAGAATTTTCTGTGTTCTGACATTTTCCACCTCGCTTGCTGAAAATTATCTTTTATTTTTTAGCTAATTGCA
>Ga0209979_1000859_pt1 | contig 36846 bp, 38 predicted proteins | sample AnhtaG_FD_183114 | JGI IMG/M metagenome (GOLD analysis project Ga0209979, IMG submission 183114) | Deep subsurface microbial communities from Anholt, Denmark to uncover new lineages of life (NeLLi) - Anholt_01485 metaG (SPAdes) (version 2) | ecosystem: Environmental > Aquatic > Marine > Oceanic...
CTCCTACGAAGAGGCCGAATCCATTATGTGTATTCATGGGGTAAATGCCCGGGATGAAACTGCCGCTTCTTGTGTTAAAGTAGCTCTCGACCTCATCGTTATACACCCTGGCGGCGATCCGAGCATATCGATCCGCGGAATCGTCATCGATTCCATATTTGGGTGCTCGGTTGAGCAGCATCTGGCGAAGGGGCTCCCCGCCTTCGAAATTCCCCTCCAGGGCCGTCAGTAGTTCCTCCATGATTATCGCCCCCTGGGAAAAGACAAGCTTGTCCACAGCAGCCAAGGAGTCGGCCACGTCAGCGATTCCCACCGCCTGCACGCCGGTAAAGTTATACTTCGCCGATCCCCAGGTTACATCCTTTCCGGCCTCCAAACAGCCCTCGATGCAGATGGAGAGCAGAGGAGTGGGTTTTATCTCCCGGTTGACGATTCCCAAACAGTTACAACCAACCACCATATGTTTGACAAAATAGGCCACCTGCTTTCTGAACGCCTCCACGAGTTCATCCATAGAGGCGAACTTCAACGGGTCGCCGGACGTGACGCCGACCTGCTCCTGCAGGACCCTGCTCCTGCCGTTGGTCAGAGCCAGCTCTAGGCAGATGGCCAGGTTGAATAGGGCGGCATCTGTGGAGCCGAAGGTGCGACCGGCAGAGGTGGGCTCGACGCAACCGGTGATGGCATAATCCCTGGCATCCTCGAGGGAAACGCCCCGATGCACGAGTGACGGAACGATGGCTTCATCGTTGACTAGGGCCAGGATGCCGCCCCCGGCCTTTATCACATCGCTCACCCGATCTCTGAACTCCGCCGGGGTATTGTGGTGAAGCCGAACATGGAAGTTGGGCTGTCGCACCCCGATTCTATGGGTAGCATCGAGAAGAAGGTAGCTGAGTTCGTTGGTTGCATCCTCCCCCACTCGGTCAGTACCCCCTATAATAACCGCCTGGTTGGTTGGCAGGCCGCCAAAGAAGGTGGTCACCCCGGAACTGAAAATGGGCACTAGCTCGCTGGTCTTGATCCATAGGCACTGCACCAGCTCAACGGCCCTATCATAATCCAGATTCCCCTCTTTCAGGTCTTTTTGATAGAGGTGGAGCAGGTATTGGTCCATCCGGCCCATGGATATCCCCTGCTCATAGTTCTCCTGATGAAGGGCGATCTGAGTGAACCACACGAACTGAAGCGCCTCGTGAAAGGTTCTAGGTGGCTTGGCCGGAACGTGGTCGCAGATATCTGCCAGCATCAGCAGCTCATCCCTTCGGCTCTCATCCGCCTCTGACTTGGCCAGAGCCCTCGCCTTTTCCGAATACCTCCGGGCGAACCCTATCACCGCATCCGATACCGTCTTTACCGCTTTGTAGAAGGTAACCTGGGACAGCACCTCAGGGTTCTCCTCATACCCTTTATCGTGCTCCTCGACCCTCTGCGCCGCCCTCATCGCGATCTCCTCAAATCCAACGGAGAGGAGAAAGGGGTAGTTGATAGTGGCATGGGAGATGCCAGCAAGCTCGGTGAGTATGAAGAAAGCGAACTTTCCCGCTATGAGGTCAGTCTCAGCAGGCATGTAATCGCTGGCGTGGGCGCCAATGGTCCTTTTCTCCCAGTAGGGGAACACATCCTCCTTCAGTATGGCCAGGTCCTCATCCGATATTTGGAACGGGTTCACCGGGCGGTCCCTGATCCCCTCAAGCTCGGCCAGCATAAGGATGTCAACGCCCTCAGGGAAGAGGATCGCTCCGCGAGGTTTGCTGATCATCGTCCCTATGATGAGCTCGTCGGGGAAGATGTTTATAGTGATGTTTTCCAGTATGTGAGCCAGCGCCTGTGCCTGCCTCAGGATCATAGGCCGGCCTTCCGTCTCCCGCATCGATTCCGTGAGAAGCCGCGCCCGTTCGATGCATATAGAGTCTTTCGAGTTGAGAAGTCTCTGCTTAAGCCTCTCCGTCCTCAAGCTTGCCATGATAATCCCCTCTCTTAGGAGTGAGTCTAAATGATATATCAATTCCAGAAGAATAGCAATTCTTGAGGTCAGACACGCTGGTGACAGACTATCTGCATCACGCTGATCGGGGGCTGTGTGATATTCGTCCCCCGCCGGCAAACATTTGACAGGGAGCTTAAGCTTTGCTCCTCTGATGATGATCCAGAAACTTGCCGATGGCTTGGGCTGCAGCGCCAATGGAATTATAGAACGGGAAGCCGGAGGAGAAGTACCTCTGCTGAACCTCAGCAACTGTTTGTATTGACCTGGCTGAAGCGGCGGTATGAAGCGCTATGGCAACCGGCTTTGTGAAGGACCTCGCAGCCCTTATGATGGTCTCCACCTTACCCTCGAGTACCTCTACCCTATGCCAGGTGAAGGGACCTAGCTCCACGCCGATATGGGCAATGATGAAGTCGATCTCGGGGCTCTCGGCTACCGTCTTCAGAATGTCGCCAAACTGCTGTGGACTCACATCGAGCACGTTGGTGTCAACAGGGTTTCCCAGGCTGATTCCGGGGCCACCGAATATCTCACGGAGCCTCGTTACGATCTTCTGGGATAGAGGGGGGATGAGAAGGCCTGACCTCGCGCACTGGTCGGCACCGTGGACACCGGCCCCACCACCGACACCAACAAGCGCCACCCTCCTGCCCTGAGGAAGAGGCATAAGGAGGAAGGTGATAAGGAGGTCCACCGCTTCCTCTAAGTTATCTGCCCTCACTGCCCCCGCCTGCTTGAGTAGCCCTTCCCAAATAGCGTTGCTCCCCGCCAGCGCCCCGGTGTGGGAGGCCACCGCTCTCATGCCTACCTCAGTGGTTCCCCCCTTGACTACGATGACCGGCTTTGCCCGGGTTGCCTCCTTTAGCACCCTGATGAACCGCCTGCCTTCCTTGACCCCCTCTATATAGGCAGCTATAATCCCTGTCTGCGAGTCGGCGGCGAAGTAGTCCAGGAGTTCGCTCTCATCGACGTCGGCGGCGTTCCCATAGCTTGCCACCTTGCTGAAACGAAGGCCGCGCGCCGCTGCCGCCCGCACCAGGTGAAAGGCGTTGCCACCACTCTGGGAGAGATAGGCCACAGGCCCGCTCTCCCTAGGGAAGTTGTAGCCGAAGGAGAGGCTTGCCGAGGGATGATATAGGCCCATGCAATTGGGGCCAACGATGCGGATACCTCCTCGCCTGGCGAGGGCAACGATCTCCCTTTCAAGCATTATCCCCTCTTCTTCACCGCTCTCGCTAAAGCCGGAGCTGAATATGTGGATTGTCCTCACCCCCTTGGCGATGCACTCCTCTATCACCTGAGGGATAGCCGAGGCTGGTATTGCGATTATGACTAGGTCCACCTGCCCAGGGATATCCACGATGCGGCGGTAGATCCTCAACCCCGAGACCTCCTCGCCCTCCGCGCCTACAGGGTATATAGGGCCGGGGAACTGAAACCGAAGTGAGGTGGCAAGATAAACCGTGGCGGCGAAGTTGAGGGGCTCACTAGATACCCCGACTATGGCGATCGAGCGAGGGTTGAAGATATGCTCCAGGCTCCGGTTTGTCTTTGCCATAGTCTCAGGCAGGCCTGAAGTACTTGATGTGGTGAACATTCCCATAGCGCCACTCCTTGAAAACCGCTTGAGCATCATGCCGATATGAATCCTGCCAAGATCGACCTAGCCCAAGAGTTGCCTGATGCCAGTGTCCAACCCCGGCTAGCTTGCCGGTTTTAATCTTCTATCGATAGCCTGTAGCTTCCCACACAGCCGTCAGTCTATGACATCTTTCCAAGAAACGCGCAGGGTCCCAAGTAGAATAACTCGGAAATCAACTGCAAGCTCCGGGCACGACAGATGCCTTTGTGTACTCCAGCATAGTATACATGAGCAGATTCCCCTAGTCCACAGTTGGTCATCCTTTATGTGCTAGCAGGAGAAGTTGGAATGCTTCTCAACTGCATTGGTGAGATCACAGAAGAAGGATGGCTCTGGATGGCGAAGATGTAAACGCAATAATCGTTGCGCTTGCGTGTAATTGGCAGTAAAATTGGCACTACAAACCGATGGGAGGGATCACATGCATGAGGTTTTTATGACCGAAGAGCAAAAGAGGCTAAGGGACGAGGTGCGGGACTTCGTTAAGAGCGTCCCGCGACAGCTCCTGACCGATATGGATGCTGACAAGGTCAGGTACCCCAAGGAGTATTTGGTGGAGGCGGGGAGGAGAAACCTGCTCGGGCTGAGGTTCCCACCTAAGTATGGAGGAAGAGGGCTTAAATGGGTGGATGATATGATTGCTCTGGAGGAGATAGGCACTCTGGGAAGCTCCCTGGCGTGCCTTTACAGCCTGGTCATCATTGTCGGCGAGGCCTTGAATCTCTTTGGGACTGAGGCGCAAAAGCAGAAGTATCTCAGGCCCACCTTAGAGGGCAAGCTCTATTGTGCTGAGGCCCTCACCGAGCCTAGGGGAGGTTCGGACTTCTTCGGAGCTACCTCTATAGCAAGGAAGGAAGATGGACACTATGTCCTCAACGGACAGAAGCGCTTCATTGTTGGGGCCGAGGGCGCTGACTATTTCCTGGTGTATGCCGTTACCGATCCCCAGGCTCCAGCGCAAAGCCGGCTCAGCGCTTTCATTGTTGACCGGGATATGGGAGTGGATGTCAAGTATATCTACGGCCTACTGGGGACGCGTGGTGGTGGCACAGGGAGGATAATCTTCCGCGATGTTCGGGTTCCGGAGGAGAACCTGCTGGGGGAGGAGAACGGCGGATCGAAGATCTTTTATCGAATGATGATACCGGAAAGGATTGTAAATGGCCCTCCAGGGGGTGCCAGAGCCATGCTGGAGATAGCCGCCCGGTACGCCGATAAGAGAAAGGCCTTTGGCCAACAGATTAGAAGCTTTGAGGCAGTCAGTTTCAAGGTCGCCGAGAGCATAACCAAGCTGGATGCTGTCGATGCTCTGGTCTATGCGGTGGCAAAGACGCTGGACGATGGAATAGGCACCAGCGGCTACCAGAGGAGGCTAGTATCTGAATTGAAAAGGTTCTCAACCCAGGTGCAGTGGGAGGTGATCAACGACGCCATGCAGATACTGGGCGGCATCGGATATACTAGCGTCTTCCCAGTGGAACGGGCGCTGAGAGACATCAGGCTGCTCTCGATCTGGACCGGCACCAATGAGGTTATGAACCTTATTATCCAGCACGAGTATTATAAAGAGCTCCTGGCTAAAGAGGTTGAGGGCCGGGATGTCGAGTCCGATATCCCCCTTACCGAAGCGGAGGCAATCGAGGAGAAGGTCTATGAGTGAGCCGGCCGGGCATATGCATTTTATTTCTATGAGAATGGTGAACAAGCGACCTGATGCTCAGCCGCGTACTTCCGAAGAAGGCGCTGATAAGTAAGATCGACCTATTTAACCTATGTGAAATTAGATGTCGCTAACCTCAGTCCATGACTGCGGGCCAAGATAGTTGAGACTCCCTCCATAGCGGGCGAAGGGATCGCTGAGCGCGTGTAATGGCTGGCCTCGCATATGAAAACCTCGCGCTTGAGAGATAGAAGCAAAGCGGAAAGGAATGAGCGGTGAAGGTAATAATTGCTGGGGACGGATTGGCAGGTAGTTGTTTGTCTTACCTCTTCAGACAGAAGGGCATAGAGCATGAGATATATGGCAAGGCTCATCACACCAAATGTGGTATCGAACCATGTGGCTTTCAGGTAAGCAGCCGTGATTTTACCCGCATTTGCAGCAAGCTTGACCTGGAGCCAACTGAATATATCCTGAGACGAGAGACCTTTGGTTTCATCGACGGGATCAAGGTCAGTGGCCATGCGTTGGCGATTGACAAAGCAAGGCTTATTGCTGACCTTCTGGGAGATATGGAGGTTAAGCAGGGTCGGCCGAATACCGATAACTGCGACTATATTATCGATGCTACCGGGGTCTCTCGTGCCTACAGCCCGCCAGCGCCAAACGATTTCAAGATCCCGGCCTTCCAGCGCCGAGTGAAGCTCTCCGAAGCGGTATCATTATGGGCCTATTTTAGCCCTGAGGTCGGATATAGCTGGCTTATCCCCCTCACCCCTGACGGTCGGGAGGCGCACCTGGGGGCCGGGGCAATAAGGGGTGGTCGTGAGAGCGCCCAGATTGTAATCGAACGCCTGCTCGATGCCGCGGGGGTCGAGGCTGAGGAGGAGATATGCCACTGTGGCAGCCAGGTCAGGGTTTGTGGCCCTATCCTGCCCTTAAGAAATGGCAGTGTTATTGCCGTAGGGGAAGCGGCTGGTCTGGTCTCCCCGCTCACGGGTGCTGGAAACATCCCCGGTATATTTTCTGCCCTATTTCTCGCCAAGAATTGGGGCGATTTTGACGCCTATGAGAGAGCAATTGTAAACAAGTATGGCTATTTCCATCAGGAGGCGGAAGCACTGAAGAGGCTTATTGAGGGAAAGGTCGTGACCCCATCCAATATCTTAGCTGCCATACGCGTGTTGCGGTTCATCGACGCCCGTATTACTCCAGGGCAGTTTATCAGGATGGTGGGGGATGTGAGACGGCGATTTGCAGCCTCCTCTTGGCCGCGATAGGCCACTGGCAGTGTAGCTCCATCATGCGAGACCATTCCACTTATCAGGTAATCGGGGACCACCTACCATGACCAACAGCTTGGCAAAGTATATTGTCTTAGAGGATCATATAGGGCAGAATCGGGTCAGGCGGTGGCTAGGGGCTCCTCTTCCTTTTCCTTTGAATGAATGGCAAATTGCTTTTCTATCTGCGGCCTGTGGATGCAGTTCATGGTACAGAAGGGGATTAATCTCGCTTTGGCTTCGTTATCAGGAACTCCATAATGAAGAGCACAACCTTGAACCCGATCTAAATCAAAATTATATAGATCCATGAAATGCATGACCGCCACCGAGAACCAATTCCTCCACAGCCGATCCTCCGTCAATGACCGTATCGAAGTGTAACTTGTAGTGAGAAGAAGAGGTAACAGCTTGAGCCAAAGCTTGGGATGGACATATCTTATAAAACCTGTCATGAGCGCCCACACTATTCCAGGCGTGGACTTGTTGAGCTCCAAGGCTCGACGCATTTTGTCATAATATTGTTCATTTTTTATAAAGCGGGGCAAGGGAACCAGTTTGTTTTTCTCACGGATGATAAGGGTTACTGCCCCACAGTGGGGATGAACACACAAATCGTGATGTTTGCGCCCCTTGGTAATAATTCTAGCCAGCGTCTGGTTCATTGGAAGTGAAAAGAAATCGCCTTTCCTGATTTCACCGTCGGTTTGCTCTTCACAAAGTCTCATGACATCTGAGGTGGTTATCCGCATCTCTTTTAACTTGGTTCTGTCTATTCTTCCAGCAAAGCTAACCGGTTGAAAAACGATGTGTTCAATCACGTCGGAATTATCTGCAACATATCTGATTATGTCGCCAACCTGATGGTCGTTGATTCCCTTAGCCAGTGTTGGGACACAAACAACCTTGTTAAAGCCTATCTTTCTAGCGTTCTCTATGACTTGCTGCTTTATTGGCCACAGGTCGCGGCCCCTTGCTTTAATATAGGGTTCAGCGGTAACTCCATCAAATTGCAGATACATAAATACTTTAAGGTCAGCCAATCTCTTAAAATAATCGATGTCCTGTGCAATTCTTATTCCGTTCGTCATGACTAAAATAAAATCATAACCGAGTTCTTTCTCCATTTTTATTATCTCTAGCAGGTCTTCCCTAAGTGTCGGCTCCCCACCGGTGTTCCCCGCCGCTCTAACCCTAATCGGGTAGTTAGCTTCCTGAGCATATTCTAGGATCGCCCTTATCTGCTCAATGCTTGGTTCGTAGACATAATCGTCAGCACCACCCTGAGCGAAACATATTGGGCATTGCAGGTTGCATCTATTGGTGACATCAATGAGGAGCAGACCAGTATGGGTCCTGTGTTCCTGGCATACGCCACAATCATGGGGGCAGCCAAGCCTTGGTTCTGCCGCACTGAGCAACCCAGTTCCATCATCCCTGAACCTGTTAGCTCTTATATACTCCCCGTAATCGCTCCAGTAGACATCCTCAAAGCTTCCATGGTCAGGGCAGGTCTTTCTCATAATCACCTGACCATCGATTTCCCATAGTTCCGCATCCAGAACCCTTACATCTTCCGGACAAACAGACTGTGTTGCTCTGATGAATTTCATATCCGTACGTTGACCCCCGTGTCAATTCTAGGCAGCAAGCCGCCGCGCTACTGTAATAGGGAACCCCCTTTGGCACAGATGACGCCCTTCAAAAAGCCACTTAATATACATTTATAGGGCGCGGTAAGCCGGCCCGAAGGGATGAACGACCCTAAATAATAACAAGAACACAAGCATGTAAGCGATACAAGCTAAAATTATAAAACCCCAGTGGAGAACACCTGTGAGGGCTATCGCCATAAACAGAAGTGGGATGAAGAGATAGTTCATTCCTCCAAACTGCTCGCATTTTCGAGTATTCTTGACCGGGTTCATTATACGAAAAACCACAGTCAATATGGTGAATACCAGAGGCAGGGTTAGCAAAGCAATCGATAGTGCCATATTGAATATCCCCAGATGCCAGAAGATGGGGACTAGGATAAAGGCCCCCAGCCCCATTATTGCTTCTATAGCCACTGCCGTTTTGACCCTTAGTCCTAAGCCAATAGTCTTGAGGTCCCATATACTCTGGCCCTCTTCGAACTGGATGTGACCCCCCATCAAGGCATCGAAGGTTTTTCTGAACTTTGTCAATGTGATTTCCATTCCCAGATTGTGAACAAACCAGAAACCAGCAAAGGCTATTATGAAAACATTTAATGATGGTTCAACACTTAGCCAGCCAACAATAGGTAGAAGCACAATGCCCGTAGCCCAGAAAAATGGAGCAGCGATCGTTTCTTTGAACCTTAAAGGTGGCAGCGAATAGACCAAACCCACCGCCCAGCCCAAAGCTAGCGCTATGATCAACCAGTAGTTAAGGGTGAGCACCAAGAGGGCGATGAGGAGCAAACCGGCTACGATGTTCTGCACTATGAACGCCTTCTTGGCCGTCCCCACATCGAGTTCGCCGGTAAGCAAGGGACTGCTGGGAACAAACATCGGGTCTTCATCCCGATCGGCATAGGTATTGGCGAACTCTGCAATACCCAGCAGAGCGATCACCGTTACAAAGAAGAGAATTAACGGTCCCCATTCCGGGGCTCTGCCATCGAGGGCGAAAACAACGCCGCCAATCCAAAGGGCAACACACCACCAGACCCATTGCGGGAGATTTGCCTTCCAGATGCCTACTAGACTTCGTCGATTCATTTTTCCTTCCCAGACAAGATTGATACTAGGTTTGAATAATATATATCTGGTGTGCCCCTGTCAAGAGCTTCATCCCTTTCTAGGTAATATGAACGATCGAGCTGATAAAAGTGGCAAAGCATATCGCTGGCAGGGATCCGCAAATAAGCAAGAAGGATGTTCGGCTGTTTTTAAGATTTCTAATGGGCTCTCTAAGCCTGAGGGCATAGCCGACCAGTACTGTGGGCAGTACAAAGGATACCAGAAGTATTACCAGTATCGAGTCGAAAACCTCCAAGAGGCCGAAAACCGGGATCAGGATAATCGCACCTGCGATCAGGATCGCCTCGATAATCATTGCGTTTTTCACCTTGAGTCCGAAATCGATGGTCTCAAGGTTGAATACATTGCTCCCCCTGATTAGCCCGGAGTTAAAAGCCTCGGATGTCCTTCTCAGTTTAGTGGTTATGCCCACCCCTGAGCCCCCGACAAATAGGATCAAGGCAAAGGCCCCTATAAAAAGGTCTAATTCTCTTATTACTACTAGCCATCCGACCAATGGAAGGATGGCACAGGAGAGACCAAATTCAAACGCTCCAATGATTTTGCGCCCTTTTAGCCTGAAGGGTGGAAGCGAGTAGACTAAGCCTCCAATCCACCCGGCGATCAAGGCTAGAATCAAGGGATAGTTGCCCGTTACCCAAAGCAAAGAGGCTAAGAGCGGCATGCCGATAATGTTTTCGGCAATGAAGATTTTCCTGGCGGTTCCTATTGTTAAGTCTCCCGAGACCAAGGGGTTGCTCGGCCGGTAAACTCGATCATCGAACCTGTCTGAGTAAATGTCGGCGAATTCCGTTATACATATAATAAAAGCGGCAACCAAAAGTGCATAGATGATGGTGCCCCATTGGCCACCGGTGGCTGGAAACCCACCCAGTCCCCAGAAAATCAGACCAAACCACAGCAAGAATAAGGGACCAACCCAGTGGAGATAATTGGCTCTAAAGACTAGGCTAACAAGGAATCTCATTCTATGTTGTTTGACGGGCGCTTCTTTTTTCGCCTCCTTAGGCTCAACTTGCGCCGCTTTGCATTCGGTTTAGGTCTCTCCACTGCCTCCTGTGGCCCTTCTTTAGCCTTCTTCCGCCTCTTTAATCCCAACCTCCGCCGCTTTGCTCTCGGTTTGGGTCTCTGCTCTCGTTCCTGCTTCCTCTTCGCTCTCCACATCACTATGCGGAAGGCAGTTGTCAAGAACCTTGTCTGGAAGCGGTGGAATGTGTGCTGGTTCAGCCTTACCAGCACTGCCATTATGGCCAGCCCCAGAGCAACACCGTTGATGAGAAGCGCAAGTGAGAGTAGGGGAACAACGAGCAGAGCCAGTAACAAGAATGCCCAATGTGAAGTCAGATAGAAGAGAAAGATCCAAAGATCCAGCAGTGCGCCATTGATGGTTATTAGGATGAGCATGAAGAGGAAGAAGGGCGCACCGTTAACGGGATTCATAAGCCACTCGGTGATGCTGCGGAAGAAGGGGAAGATTATTCGCCAGATATAGAGAAAAAGGGCTATTAGCACAAATAAAAGGAGGGCAACTATAATCCCAGCCAGCAGCGCCACAGCCACTATAAGAAGCAAATCAAGCAGCAGAATCAGGATGTCGAGCTGGCCCCGCTCGTCTCTAAGAAATTTATGGATCAAGCAGATCCCTCACCTCGATACAGATTGCCATAATCTTGCTCAGCAAATCCCCGATTACCCCCCTATCAGTATCTATTCCATGAGCGTCAATCAAAGCATTAACCCCCTGCACACTATATATTGTTGGTCACCACAGGTCAACCATAGCCCCCTGAATATGGACCAAACATCCTGTTCGCGCTGGCCAAAGGGTAAGATTGCCCTAAACGTGGTTCTAGAACGTATCTTATAGTAGTAGGTCGTTCTTGGGCGAGTTCTTTTAAGGCTATGTGCTGGTTGACAACGAGGGTGAGGTCGTTCTCTGTGAGATCGAAATGGGCGCAGTCAATTGCCAAGTTGACCGCTGTGTCGCTATCAACATCGGCGCCCAGAACGGTAAGAACAATCCTTTGGGTTACCTTGACTCTCCCCATTTTCGGACTAACACTAGTTTACCATAGGTGTCAAGACCTAAATGAGGAGAGGTTGTCACTACTACGGGACTGAAGCTAGCAACGACGACGTAAAATCAATAACCCAGCTAGCCAAACTGCCTAGCTGGGTTAGCATCGAGACCGCCGAGCTTATGCCATTAATGAAGGACCAACAGCAGCCACCAGTTGTTTGGGATAGTGGGCAATTGGATTACCTTGACTCTTCCCATTCTCGGACTAACATCAGTTTACCGTAGTTCTTAAGCCCTGAACAGAACCAGGTGCCATTACTTGAGGGGTTATGCCTGCAACGAGGACAGGAAGTCAACAACCTGGCTGGCTAGACCGGCTAGCTGGGCCAATATCGTCATTGCCGCGCTTATCCCGTCAATTAGGGTCTGACCAGCTGCCAACAGCTCATCAAACTGGTCAGTAATGTTGCCAAGAAGCCCTATAAAATCGCCCATCTCAACCTCCAGTGCCTATTTTACTTATATTAATACTATATTATGTAATATACGACAATATAATAACATATTATGTCAAGCCATGTCAACACTCTATTGATTCAATATCGAATCATTCCTAATAAGGATGGGATGGTAATAGCCAATTTATCTACCGCTTCTGGCAGCTGTGTTTGGCGATGCTTCTGATCGCTCCAGCTAGAAGGAAACAGCTACTACCGTTTCGCGGTTGGTTCACGGTTTGCCAATCTTGGCAATGGGCAAATCGCAACAATCATATGCGAGGTAAGATAAGTATAGGCACCACCGTACAGTAGCGCTGTAATCCTGCATAACACAGTTGTATACATTGGCCACGCCCCGACTCTATGCGAGCCATCCGTATATGTGGAAAGGTATTTATGTCTTAAACTGTCCTAATCTATCATGCATAGGTATTATTAATCCCAAAATATCAATCAGCATACCTGTCCAATACGGGTTTCTCTGTTGTCAAGACTTGTTTAAGTATCGACGGCATTGACACCGCCAATTATTTATGGTAAACTAATTTCGCTTAAACTTGGCCTTAGGTCAATCTTCAAAGGATGTGGAAAATGGCTGCCTCAAAGTTCAAGCGAAAAAGCGTAGTGGTTGCTCTAAGTGCTTCAATTCTTTTTCTAGCGGCAATGTTTGTGCTGGCAGCCACCATTCCAACCCCTACAGTAGTTGCAGCTCCAAGCCCCCCCTATACATATAACCCCAGTTCAACTAGCCTGTCTGTTCCGGCTGGGGATTCAACTTCGTTCGATTTAACTGTTGGGCTATCTTTCGAGCCAGAGCCAGGATGGTCGGTTGAGACGGTGGTGGAGGCGGTGACTCAAGGTCCTTTTACCTTTGACTTCAATCCATCATCCTTTATCCTGGACCAGGGCAACACATCAGAAGTCGTTCATGTTACGGTGACAGCACTGGAGGGGGCCGCTGACGGGTCCTACGTCATAAAAGCAAAGCAAGTTACTACATCAGGACCACCGGGTGTAGGCCGAGGAGCAGGATGCCAGGTGACTATAACAGTCTTAGGGGCACCAACCCCCACTCCAAGCCCCACGCCGACTGTGACCTCCACGCCCATTCCAACCGCCACCCCACCCCCTACGACTACACCTATTGCAACGCCACCGCCGGGAGAAGAAGATGATGGTGCGTGCTTCATCGCTACCGCGGCCTATGGCACACCGATGGCAGAGGAGATACAGGTGCTGCGCCAGTTCAGAGATGAATACCTAGTCACCAACCCGGCGGGACAACTACTTGTTTCCCCGTACTATAATAGCAGCCCATCGGTGGCCGAGTTTATCAATGACTACCCTGCCCTGAAGCCGGTGGTGAGAGCCGGGCTATTGCCTGCCGTGGCCCTTAGTTCAGTGACGGTCAACACAACATTGGCCCAGAAGATGGCTATAGTGGGTGGTTTGTTGTTACTCTCCCTAGCGCTAGCCGTGGGCTTGACAAAACGGGCTCGCGGTGTCAATATGTAGAATGCTGTTCTCCCCGGATCGAGAAACAGGAGGTAGGAAATGAAAAGGATTCTGCTTGTGATTCTGGCGGCGATCGTTCTTGTTGCCCCAGTCTTCACAGTCCTTCTGGCATCACCCACACCGGTGAGCGCCGGCGGCTTCGTGGCGAACCAGGGGTTTGAAAGTGCCCTCGCCACCAACTGGACCGCTACAAATGCTCAGCGAACAAATACTGGCCCTGTGCATACTGGCTCATATGCGGCACAGATAACCGCTTCAGGTGGCACACTCGAACAGGTGATTTCGGATATTATTCCCCTCGGAAGGTACCAGTGTTGGGGGTGGATCTATGCCACCGCAAATGCCACTGGGAAAATTGAGCTGACCTTCTTAGATGCGAATGGAGACCCAGTAGGCTCAGGAAAGGTTTTATCGGCAAATAATACCGCTGGTTGGGAGATGCAAACAATAGATATGCGCGCTCCTGTGGAAGCACAAAAACTTCGAATTCGTCTAGTCGAAGCAGGTTGGGTTAGCAGTGAGGATGTGTACTTTGACGATATCGGTGTGAGCCTCCCCGCCGGCGGGTGTTTCATCGCTACTGCGGCTTATGGGACATCGATGGCAGAGGAGATTGATGTGCTGCGCCAGTTCCGAGACGAATACCTCCTGACTAACCCGGCGGGAAAACTGCTTGTATCCCTGTACTATACAGCCAGTCCACCGCTAGCAGATCTCATCAGCAAACATGAAGGACTCAGGGCTGTTACCCGGATGGCTTTAGCGCCTATTATCTGGTTCTGCTCCAGAATCACCGCCCAGTTCAGTCCCTGAACGTCAAGCCGTCTCATGGCTTTTTCTGAATTGGGGCCTAATCTATTATTGGCCTTCTTCTGATAGTCCTTCTTCAGTATCGCCCTCTTCTGCCTCGGTTTCTTCTGTGTCGGCCTCTTCTGTCTCTACTTCTTCCAGTAGGGCTCTTAGGGTTTGGCGGGTATTCCGTTCGATATCTATACTTACATAGATGAACTGGGAGATAGCGTAGAGCAATATGAAAGTGAGGAAGCCCGATATAATGCCCCCCGCAATCCCCAGCACGATATATATTACACTTCCATCAGCCTCAGGGAGGGCGGATAGCATGACGCCGGATACAAGGCATGTGATAAAGGTGAGTATCCCCAGAATCCAGGCTAGCGCTCCAAAGAGACGCCCGATAGCAAGGAAATTACTATACTTCATTTTCATCCCCCTCAGCGTTTGGCAACGACTTGTGCAAGGGTAGCACTTGTAGGTCGTGATTGTCAAGTTTGTGGCTCTCAACAATTGGCTGTATCCGATTTAATCGCCATATTCAAATCTTTGACAAACGGCCCTCTTGATGGTAAGATTATCACCTGCTAAACCTCCAGAGAAAGTGAGGTCTATCGCCCGAGCGTTACTATAGTTGAGAAGGGGTGGGGTGTGAAGGGTGTTAGGTAGAGTTAGTTCCCCTGATAACGTCAAGAATCATACATATGTGGAACTGGAGCAGGTAGCAGCTGATATTCGGCAGGATGCGATTACCACGGTCTTGGCAAACGGATGCCATCCTGCTTCTAACATAGGTACTGTTAAAGTGACCATAGCATTACATCGAGTCTTTGCAAACTATGAGGACAAGATAACGAGGGGTGTGGGCCACCAGGTCTATGCCCGCGAACCGCTAACCGGCCACAAAGAAGAATTTACCACCGCCCAGCAGTATAGCGACCTATCACGGTTTCCCCAACGCATGGAGAGCGCCCACTATGTTTTTGACACTGTGTATGCCGGCACTATCGTGTCTGACGCTCTGGGAATGGCCATTGCACGGGATTTGGCCGGGGAGTGGCAATATGCGGTGGCAGATATCGACGATAGCACACTGGGCGCGGGCATGGCTTTTAAAGCTCTCAATTCAGCTGACGGCCTGGGCAGGAAGTTGCCAGTAGTTCCCAACGACAAAGTGCCAAGCGTTTGGGTTCAGAACTTACTCTGGGCCAGGCACTATGGGGCGAAGAGAGAGGAAACATCGAGCAGTGAAAGGCGATCAAGAGTGTGAGGTTGCCCTTAGCCTTCGAGCGGTATCGCTGCGAAATCGATGCCGAGTTAAGATCGGTTCTAGCCGGGCGTGAGTCGCCGCTTTATGAGATGATGCGATACCACCTCGGCTGGGTGGATGAGCACGGACATCCCGTCCAAGGCTCTGTGGGAAAGTGCTTGCGCCCAACCCTCTTACTGCTTGCCTGTGAGGCCGTAGGAGGAGCCTGGCACAAGGCTTTGCCAGCGGCAACAGCTGTTGAACTGGTGCACAACTTCTCCTTGATACACGACGATATCCAGGACGACGACAGAGAAAGGCGCCACCGACCGACGGTTTGGAGTATCTGGGGAAAGCCTCAGGCAATAAACGCTGGAGACAGTATGCATACTCTTGCAGACATTGCCTTGTTGCGCTTGGGAGACCAGTGCGTGGCTCTTGAAAAGCAGCAGCGTGCTCACCACATCATGAGCGAGGCCTGTCTCAGGCTTGTCGAGGGCCAGTATTACGACATTAGCTATGAAAACCGCCTCGACATCGGAGTAGATGATTATTTGAAAATGATCGAAATGAAATCAGCGGCCCTCATTGCCTGCTCGCTGGAGTTGGGTGCCTTGCTGGGTAGCGATGACGAAGATGTGATAAGAGGCCTTTTTGCCTGCGGCAGGGTGTTGGGGCTCGCCTTCCAGATAAGGGATGACTTCCTCGGGATATGGGGTACCCAGAAGAAGACGGGTAAGCCCTCGGGAAGTGATATTCGCCGTAAGAAAAAGTCTCTCCCTATAGTATACGCCATGGAGAAAGCTAGGGGCACAGCGAAAAGAGAACTGCTAAATATCTACCAAAAGGACGTAATTGAAGGCCAGGACGTGGATGCTGTTCAGGGGATTCTGGACGCCCTCAAGGCCAAGTCCTACATAGAGGAGGAAGCGCACAAGTATCTTAAAAGATCGCTAGAGGAGATACGAGGGATACCACTTGTGCCGTCAGCGGCGCTTGAGCTTGAGGAGATGGCTCGCTTTCTTGTGGAGCGTGACTTTTGATGGTTAGCTTCAAAGAGGATATCCCTTGGCCTAGCGATACCGCTCATTACGGATGGCTACGTTGATGCAGAATTGGATGTGCTACAAGTATGTAGAGCCATCAAGCTGAGTTTGCCGCGCGGCGGTGAGTATGGCAAAAATAGTCAAGAAAGCTACCGAACTGGGTTTTTGCCCTGGCGTGAAAAGGGCGATCGAGACCACTGAAAAGGCTGCTCAAAGCTTCCCTGTTTCCACACTGGGAAGGCTGGTGCACAGCGATGCCGTGGTCAGGGAGCTTGAGTCTATGGGCATAAAGGTGGTATACAGCCTTGATGACGCCCAAGGTATGGTCGCCATCAGCGCTCACGGTGCCCCGTCTCAAGTTTACGATGAGCTTAAGCACAAGGGACTCAAGTTTATCGACACCACCTGCCCTATTGTTAGGAAAGCCCAGCAGAGGGCGTTACAGCTTGCTAACGAAGGCTACTTTGTTTTGGTCTACGGTGACCCTAATCATACCGAGGTAAAAGGGCTACTGGACCGGGCTGGGCCTAACTCAAAGGCTGGTCTTTCTGTCTCCAGTGTCTTTAGGGGAAAGCTGCCTAAACGCCTGGCCATAATATCTCAGACTACAAGACTCCCGCATGAGCTTCAATCGTTCCTTAGCGAGCTTTTGACTGCTCTGAATAGCTTGCAGGATATGAGAATAGCAGTAACCCTTTGCCCACACGTAGTAAGGCGGGCACGTGAGGCGGTCTCGCTGGCTACAAGCACTGACTTAGTGGTCGTTGTTGGTGACCCTCAAAGCTCCAACAGCAACCGACTTGTGGAGAGGTGTAACCAGTTCGGCCGTGCAAAGCTGGTTTGGTCCGCCCACATGATCGAACGCGAATGGGAGGAACTCAGAGTCGCCGAGACGGTAGGTGTGACCTCAGGGACTTCAAGCCCTTACTGGCTTATAGATGAAGTGGTAGCTGCTATTGAAAGGCTCGGCTAGCCTGTACTCTATCCTTGGTTGCTAAGCTATCGGAATGTTAATGCACGTGAACTTCATGGTAATTGGGACTGCCCCGGTAGACATCCGGCGACACAAAGAGGCGATGTGCCACCAATAGCCAGAACGAGTACGAGGGGTTGTTTTTTCAAGCTGTGCTGGTTTATAATTACCACAACCTGTTATAAAAGGAGAATCCAATGACAGCTTATGCCTTTTTCAATGGAAAGTTCGTCCCCCTCTCTGAGGCCAAGATCGGGATAATGACCCACGCCTTCAACTACGGCACCGCCTGCTTCGAGGGAATTCGTGGTAACTGGAGCGAGGAGGAGGAACAGATGTATCTCTTCCGTGTCCCAGACCACTACGAAAGGATGTTCAAGAGCTGCCGCGTGATCAAGATCGAAATCCCTTACACCGTCGATGAGCTCACCAGGCTTACCGTAGAGCTGGCGAGAAAATGTGCCTATCGAGAGGACATATACATACGCCCCTTGGCCTATAAAAGCTCCCAAGAGGTGGGGGTCAGGCTTCACAACCTGGAGGATGGCTTCCTTCTGTTTGCCACCCCCTTCGGTCCGTACCTCGACATAACCAAGGGGGCAAAATGCTGCGTCTCCTCCTGGCGACGCATCGACGACAATATGATCCCACCACGGGCCAAAATCACCGGGCTATATGTAAACAGCGCTGTTGCCAAAACGGAGGCCTTCGAGAGTGGCTTTGATGAGGCTATACTTCTCACCCAGGATGGGCATGTCTCGGAGGGGAGTGGGGAGAATATCTTCTTGGTGATCGATGAAAAGCTAGTTACGCCACCAAATTCCGATAACATACTTATCGGGATTACCCGCGATACCGTAATTAAGCTTGCCAAGCAGGAGCTGGGCATAGACACCATTGAGAGGTCCATCGTCCGCAGTGAGCTTTACACCGCCGATGAATGCTTCCTTACCGGCACCGCTGCCCATGTCACCCCAGTCACTGAGATCGACCACCGCAGGGTGGGTAGCGGACAGGTGGGGGAGATAACCAAAAGGTTGCAGGACCTATACTTCGATGTGATACTGGGCAGAAATAAAAAATACCTTGACTGGTGCACCCCGGCCTATAAGCTGGCTAAGGCATAAATTGGGCTCAAAACAATGCTCTAGGCCTCCATCTTTGTAATTATCCTTAGTTACCTCCTGGGTGCTATCCCATCAGCATATATCGCCGGGCGCCTGATGAGGGGATGGTAAAAAAGCTTAGCATCAAAAGGGAAACGATGCCAAACTCTTCAATCCGATCGATTGCCTGGGGAACTTGCTTGTGCTGAAGCTGGCCTTGGAGTATTTCCTCTTCATCTTTGTCGCCTCTTTGGGGGTTTTGCAGATAACAGCCGCGTATGTCAGGCTAGGGGGACTGTCCTTCTTCACCAGGCCTACTTGGGGATATATCTTCGGCTCCCTAGCGGTGGTGGGTGCATTCATCGGGTTCTACATTGTGACCAATCCCTACCCTGAGATCGCCTACGCTATAACATTCGGCGATATCTTTCGCTATGGCTGGTCTAACCCCAAAGACCCAGGCATTGGGCTTATCATGGGGGAGGGCGAATGTGTCGTTTTCTTCTTCGTCGCCATAGCGTGCGCCCTTCCGATCAGCATGCTGGTCTCCTCCCTAGTGAGACGCCGAATCTCCCCAGGAACCCCTGAGGAAAAGAATGGAGAGACCCTAAAAGGGCTGGCGGCTCTTAGAGAGACGACCTTATTTCAAGCTATCAGCCACAGCCTTCGGAAGGGGAAGGTGAAAGAATAATCATGTCTGCAATTATCTCCGCGGACGAAACGGTTTTCTTTTGGATAAATGGATTTGTGGGTAAAGTGCCCATCTTGGATCGACTGATGATCCTGGTTGGCGATGATTACTTGATATTCACGATTATGGCCCTTATCCTGCTCAGCCTTTGGGTCGGCTTCCGTAGCACTGCCCAGAGGGAGCTCAACCAGAAGGCAGTTATCTGCGCTGCGGTGGGGGTGGGGTTTACCTGCCTAGCCATACTTTTTTTCAATGAGTATGGCCCCCCTCGGCTTCGACCCACAGATGCCTATCCGGGTCTGGTCAACCTTCTTACCTACGAGCGAACCGACCTATCCTTCCCTAGTGAACCGGCAGCGGTTGCCTTTACATTCGCCACTGGGGTCTGGCTCGTTAAACGGGGTAGACTAGGGATCGTTATGTTTCTCATGGCCGCCCTTCTCGCCTTCGCTCGGGTTTACGTCGGGGTGCACTACCCATTGGATGTAATAGGAGGAGCAGCTATCGGCATCGTGGCCAGCCTTGCTGCGCTTGGCTTTCTCCGCCTCATGGAGCCCGTGTCCGCATGGATTCTCAAGGGGATGAGGAGAATCTATCTGGCCTAGTTTTTTCGTTTTTCGCCCTATAGGCTTCTCTTTAGTCAGCCCTGCTTTGCTGTCGAAGCGATTGAGTGAGAGTAGGCCAAAGGGCGAAAAAGGCGCCTATTTAACAAGCGCTGCATAAATGGTACAATAGATTTGGTATTTCTAGAAGGACTGCAGGAGGAAAATGGGCACGATTATCGAGGTGGAGCACCTGGTCAAGAAATTTGGCGACCTGATCGCAGTGGACGATGTCAGCCTCAAGGTAGAGGAGGGCGAGATCTTCGGCTTCCTCGGCCCCAACGGAGCGGGGAAGACAACCACCATCAACATCCTTTGCACCCTGATGAAACCGACTTCGGGAAGGGCGCTGCTTAACGGCTTCGATGTGGTGCGCCAGCCAAACCAGGTCAGGAGATCCCTCGGCCTAGTGTTCCAGGACCCCAGCCTCGATATCAAGCTCAGCGCTTTACAGAACCTCGAGTTCCACAGCGGAGTCTATAACATCCCGCGGTCGGTGAGCCGGAAGCGCATCGAGGAGGTGCTGAAGATAGTGGACCTCTGGGACCGGCGCAATGGTGTGGTGCAGAACTTCTCCGGGGGCATGAGGCGCCGCCTTGAGATAGGCCGCGGCCTCCTGCACTACCCCAAGGTCCTCTTTCTTGACGAGCCTACCCTGGGCCTCGACCCGCAGACCCGCTTTCACATCTGGCAGTATATCCTCGAGCTACGAAAGCGGGAGAACATCACTGTCTTCCTCACCACCCATTACATGGATGAGGCCACGGTTGCCGACCGCATCGCCATTATCGACAACGGCAAGATCATCGCCCTGGATACCCCGGATGCCCTGAAGAGGATGGTTGGCGGTGACATAGTCACCCTGAAGGCGGAGAACGCCGAGGCGGCGGTGGCGGAGATTCGCGAAAATTACAACATCGAGGCCCAGCGCGATAGCGAAGGGATCTTTTTTGAGGTCCAGAACGGAGAAGAGTTCATCCCTATGCTGGCAAATAACTTCAAGAGCGGGCTGCAGAGCATCAGCGTGCGCCGCCCTACTCTGGATGACGTGTTTATGAAGCTCACCGGGCATGAAATCCGCGACGAAGCAGGAGGAGTGGCGGTTATGAAGAAGCAGTGGGCGATGCGCTCGGCCAGGGGTGGTGGTGGTAGGTTCCATTGAATAATCTGAGGGGCGTATATATCATCTGGTATCGCGACCTGCTTCGCTTCTGGCGGGACCGGGCCAGACTGATAACCAGCTTCGCTATGCCCTTTCTCTTCCTGGTCATCTTCGGCACCGGGATCGCCTCGAGCGTGTTTGGAGGGGTCGGAGACGGGGGCTTCGATTACATCAAGTTCATGTACCCCGGAATCATCGGCATGGTGGTGCTCTTCACCTCCATTATGACAGGGGTCTCTGTGGTCTGGGACCGGGAATTTGGATTCCTCAAGGAGGTGCTGGTCGCACCGATCAGCCGGACCTCCGTAGCTATGGGCAAGGCCCTGGGGGGCGCGACCATCGCCACAATTCAGGGCATCTTTATGCTCGTTTTCATCCCCTTCGCCCATGTGAGCCTGTCGGTGGGCGGGGCTTTCCTGCTTATCGCGCTGATGTTTATATTCGCCTTATCCCTTACTTCTATGGGGCTACTCATCGCCTCCCGGATAAAGAGCATGGAGGCCTTCCAGGTAGTGGTGCAGATGATTCTGTTCCCCCTGTTCTTTGTTTCCACAGCGATGTTTCCCACCCAGTTCCTGCCTTCATGGCTGGGCACCGCGGTAAAGTTCAACCCCGTCTCATATGGGATCGATGCCTTACGCCAGGTGGTTCTGGGGGCGCAGGAGTCAGCCTTGTTCGGGATAAACCTCTTCGGTTATACCACATCCATCGCCGCCGACATAGGGCTGGTCGCCCTGTTTGGCCTCATCATGGGCACCCTTGCGGTAAGGTCCTTCCACACCACGGAATAATTCCGTTTTTGTCAAACTTATCGCGGTGACAGGTCGAAAGGCTTTTCTGCTTTCTTAACCGCTCACTAGCAAGCCCTTCTTGAACTGGGTGCTGAGACAGGTCGCTTATCGGCCCTGCACCAGGGAGAGGAACTCGGAGCGTGTAGCCGCCTTAGTTCGGAATAGCCCCCTTGTAGCCGAGGTGACGATGTTTGCCCCCGGTTTTTTCACACCGCGAATGGTCATGCACATGTGCTCCGCCTGGATCACCACCGCCACCCCATCCGGATCGAGCGCTTCAACAATGGTCTCAGCGATCTGGGTGGTGAGCCGCTCCTGAATCTGGGGGCGCTTTGACAGTATCTCCACAACTCGCGCCAGCTTTGAGGCCCCGACGACGCGCCCCTTGGGGATATATCCGATGTGAACTATCCCGTAGAAAGGGAGAAGGTGATGTTCACACATGGAGTAGAAGGGTATATCCTTGAGAATCACCATCTCGTGGTGCCCCTCCTCAAAGCCTACTACGAGTTCCTCCCGAGGGTCGGCGCTGATCCCCATGAAAAGCTCAGCATACATCTCGGCGATGCGCCCCGGTGTACCCACCAAGCCCTCCCTCTTTGGGTCTTCACCGATGGCTTCGATTATGGAGAGCACTGCCTGCTCAATTCTTCGCTCGTCGACCAATAGCCCTCCTTTCAGCGTTTCCCATAGACCTTTCGGTCGAGATGTCGGATGATATCCTTTGCCGGAATAGTATAAAGCTCGGCCCCGAGGTAAAGGGCGGGGGAGACACGCTTCAGATCGAGCACCTGCTCCCCGGTAAACAGATCCTCATCGAAATGGGAGGCCAGTATCTCGCCAACAACCCACACATGGTCGCCGTAGACTTTATGGTCCACTAGCTTGCATTCGTAGGCGGCATAGGCATCCTTCAAGATGGGCACCGAGGTCTTCAGCGGCTTCTCCTCGGCAATGCCAAACCTCTGAAACTTGTCTACCTCCCGTCCAGAGATACCGCCCACCGAGGCAATGAGCTCTGCCTTGTCCATGGGCATAAAGTTAACCCCAAACTCTTTAGCCTCCAGGATCAACTCATAGGTGAACCTCTTAGGTGAGATGGAGATCCCATAGAGGGGAGGATCAAAGGAAATGGATGAGTGCCATGCCACCGCCATAGCATTGTCCTGTCCCCTGGTATGAACAGTAACTATGGTGGCCACCCTTGGGTAATGGTGATAAAACTGTCCTACGCCCTCCGTGCTCACTTTAGCCACAGCCCCCTCCTTTTTTCGAACTATGCGCCGCCAACAGGTCACTAGGCTCTTCCGCTTCTTTCAAACTATAGGCCGTTCCAGGTTAGAAGGCTTTTCTGTTGTCCTAACTCCTTATCTGGCACACGTTTTTAGCTCTCATACGGCGACGGTCAAAGCAGCAGGGAGCACCCAAAAGCTGGCTGGCGCCTGCCCAACAAGCTCGCCATCCACTTGAAGTAGCATCGTCTCCACCGACTCCACCTCGACGCTCTTCGTCCGGCTCATCTTGACCTTGGGGTGGGTGATATGGGTTCCCCTATAGAGCCGGGGAAAGTTCCAGAGCAGTCGCATCTTGCCCATATCTCCTATAATCACCACATCGAGAAAACCGTCGCCGGGGTCGGCATTTGGAGTGAACTTCATCCCCCCGCCGGCGTAGCGGCCATTGTTAACCATGATAAGGAGGTCGCGTTCCTCCTCCTTGTCGCCATCGATAACCACGGCTACATTCTTGCCATTATAGGTGATGAATGTGAATAGAAAGCCCATTACAAAGGGAATAGTGCCCCCCATGGCCTTGAACCGCCTCGTCCGTTCGACCACAGCGGCATCAAAGCCCAGGCCTGCGGTATTTATATAGAACCGCCGCACCCTCTGATTATCGCTCACATACTCCACAGCGCCTAGGTCGATTGTGAGCCCTTTCAAGTCGGAAAAGAGACGGCAGACCTTAGTGTAGTCTCGGGGGATGCCTAAAGTGCGAACACAGTCACCGCCCGTCCCGGTGCTGATGATGCCCAGGGTCGCCCTCCCCTTGCCCTCCTCATCGACCAGGCCATTTACCACCTCGTTCACCGTGCCATCGCCTCCCACCGCAACCACAAGCTCATAACCTTTCTCAACTGCCTCCCTGGCAAGCTCGGTGCCGTGCCCCACCCCCTCGGTGAAATCATGGTCGAAGGAGATACCGGTCTCCGTAAGCAGCTCGTTGATATGTGGCCAAATCTTCTCGGTGCGCCCGCCCCTGGCAAGAGGATTTATGATTACCTTGGCATAAGACATCACTCTAACCCTCCAAGCCCAATGCTCGCTCAACTGCGGCGATCCGCGGAGGAAGCTCAACAGGAGGCTGGGCACATTCGATCGCCGTTTCCGGGTCCTTGAGCCCTGCGCCAGTGATGATGCAGACCACTTTTTTGTCCTTCAGGCTGATACCCTGTCCCACCACCTTCAACAGACCGGCCGCAGAGGCCGCCGACGCCGGCTCGCCGAAGATGCCCTCCGCAGTGGCCAAAAGCCGATAGGCAGACATGATCTGGTCATCGGTGACCGAGTCGATAATGCCCCCAGACTCGTTACTGGCAGCGACGGCCCTCTGCCAGCTTGCCGGGTTGCCGATTCTGATCGCCGAGGCCACTGTCCTCGGCTCCTCAATAACGCGGCCCTCTACAATGGGAGCCGCCCCCTCAGCCTCAAATCCCATCATCCTCGGCTTCCCCCTTGACCGACCCGCCTGATGATACTCCACAAACCCCTTCCAGTAGGCGGTGATGTTGCCGGCATTGCCCACGGGGATGAATAGGTAGTCTGGGGCGTCGCCCAGCGCATCCACGATCTCAAAGGCGGCGGTCTTCTGCCCCTCGATTCGATTCGGGTTAAGAGAATTGACCAGGGTGATGGGGTGCTTCTGGGTTAGGGTGCGCACAATTTGCAGGGCCTGGTCGAAGTTGCCATCGATGGCGATGATCCGGGCCCCATAGATAAGGGCCTGGGCCAGCTTCCCCTGGGCGATGCCCGCCTTGGGCACGATGACAATGGTCTGGAGTCCGAAGCGCGCCCCAAAGGCGGCTGCCGAGGCGCTGGTGTTGCCGGTGGAGGCGCATATAATGGCCTTGCTCCCATCCTCCACCGCCTTGGCCACAGCGACCACCATCCCCCGGTCCTTGAAGGAGCCGGTGGGGTTGCACCCCTCCAGCTTGAAGTACAGCTCGCAGCCGATGTCCCTCTCGATCTGCCGCGAGCGAAGCAGAGGGGTATCCCCCTCCCCCAGGGTGATCATCGGGGTCTGGGGGGTGATGGGTAGGAATTTTTCGTATCTCTCTAAAACGCCCTTTTTCATTTGTAACTTCTATCGCCTAGTTCTGCCAGTTTGCGAGACCATCAGTCCTCCACGCGGACTAAGTTCGAGACCTCGCTCACCATCTCCTTACTCGATGAGGTTCTGGCCAAGGCAGCGCCGGATCACACTCACTGCGCGCCGCTCGGCATCCCGCAGTTCCGGTGAAGCGAATGCCACCCGCCATTCGCACCATAATTCATCGCTTACCATGAGAAGATTGCAGACGTCCACCCCTCGAAACCGACCGAGGGCATACATGGCGGATGTCTCCATGTCCACACCTAGAACCCCCTGTTGGCGGTAGGCATCGATCTTGCTCACCAGCTCCCGATAGGGGGCATCGGTTGTCCACAGTGGACCACACAGCAGCTTCACCTTCTCCGCCCGACAGCAGTTCTGGATCACCTCAGCTAGTCGCTGGCTGGGGCCGATAGCATCGCCACCCGGATAGTGGGCCGACGTTCCCTCCTCACAGATGCAAGAGGTAGGCATGAGGAACGTCCCCACCGGAGCCGACGGCTGGAGGCTTCCGGCATATCCTAGCGCAATGAAAACGCGGGCACCGCAGGCAATCATCTCCTCCATAACCATGACCGTGGCTGGCGCCCCTGGCAGCACGCAGGCGAAGGATACGTGTTGTCCGGCCTCTTCGCCGTTATAGAGAGGGTACTGCTTCCCATACCGCCAGTGCTCTGAGCGTTGAGCACCGGTGGCCTGCGCCAGGGTGCGGACGATTATCGGGTTCCAAGAAAGCACCACCACCGGCGCCACTCCCAAATCAGCTACTGTTATCCCTTGTTGAGAGGTAATATAGGAAATAACCATGCGGGCATCGAAGCGTTCATCCATAATGCCCATCCCTTGTGAGCCTTTCATTGGCTGTTATATGACCAAACCGAAAGCGAGGCAACTGAGCGATAGCGACTGCAAAGTTCCGAACCCCGCTCATAGACTAATCTTTCCCCCCCTCTAATGCCCTTCTAAGATTCTCCCCTTCTTCTTTCATATGTTGTTCTGTAGCCTCAATTTTATTTTTATGTTTTTTATGTAGTTTTTTAAATAGCCAACGAGGGAGTCTAAGACTACCCATGGCAGTGAAAATGCAACTGTTTTCTCCCTTTGGCTCTATAAGAAATGTGTTCCCTGGAGATAAAATTGACAATGGAAATAAAGACCTATATTCAATCACTCTGTTTGGCACTATCTTAGTAATACGAAATTTAAGTTTATGCAGATCCCCCTGAAGATACTCCTCAGCATAGAGGATTGAGCCTTCCTGCAAAGGTTCACCCTTAATCCAGCGAATGTCTACATGGTCAGGATGCCAGGCTTGATAAGATTCCTTATCTTTCATACGCTGGACAAGCCACTCAAATACTTGTTCTGGTGTCGCTGTTATTTCTACTGAATCTTTCAGGTTTATCACGTTTTACCTCTGATGAGGGTAAGGGTCCATAGCACCACCCATTACAATTTCGTGCATCGCCAGCCACTAGCCGCCTTGGAGGCGCTTATTAAAGGTCAATTGATAGCCATCGATATCCTCGACGGTGAAGTCCCTGATGCCAAAGGGCTCATCCTTTATATCGGCCGCGATTTTAACGCCCTTACGCTTCACTTCGGCGTAATACTCATCGATGTTTCCATCGATCTCCATATACATATTAACACCAATGCCCAGCCTTTCCTCGCTGCCGATGCCGACGTTTTTGGTCGGTAGAAACATCAGCACCATCCCATCCTTAGAAAGGTCGGCATATTCCGGGTTTTCGGCATCGGGAAAAACCATCCCTGTCTTAAATCCAAGGACGTTCTTATAGAATTCGATCGTCTCTTTCATATTCCTCACTGCCAGCAAAGGGGAAAGATAACCCATTCTCACTACTCCTTTCAGTCCTCAACGCGAACAAAATTCGAAATCTCCCGCACCACGTCCAGGCCCTCGATCTCACCCATAGCCTTTTGCATTGCGCTCTCCTTTGCCGGGTAGGTCATGAGCACGATCTCCGCCACATCGGCTGAGACATCGCTCTCCTTCTGGATCACCGAGGAGATGCTGATAAGGTTGTCGCCCAGGATTTTGGAGATCTGGGCCAGCACCCCGGGGCGATCGACTGTGCTCATCCGGAGATAATATCGGGTCTCGATCTCGGACATGGGCTTTGTCCTTTTTGTGGGGTCGAGCCTTAATCGAGGAGTGATACTTACCCCAAGGTTGATCCTCTGCGCCAGGTTGATGACATCGGCAACCACAGCGCTTGAGGTCGGCAAGGCCCCAGCCCCCTGGCCGTAGAAGAGCAATCGCCCCACCAGGTCGCCCTCAACCTGAACCGCATTATAGACACCATCCACCTTTGCTAGAAGAAGGTCTTGGGGGAGAAAGACAGGGTGGACACGAACCTCAATAGAGCCATCCTTCTCCTTGGCGATGGCCAGGAGCTTTATCTCATAGCCTAGCTCCCTGGCATAGCGAAAGTCGCGGGATGATAGGCGGGAGATGCCCTCGCGATAGACATCATCGGGGTGAATCTCAGCATGAAAAGCGAGGGTGGCAAGTATGGTCAATTTGTAGGCGGCGTCGATGCCCTCGATATCGTTTGTCGGGTCGGCTTCCGCATAACCCAGCTCTTGCGCCTGCTTCAGCGCCACGGAGAAATCCAGCCCTTCGGACGCCATTCTGGTGAGTATATAGTTGGTGGTGCCATTGATTATGGCATGGATCGCCGATATCTCATTGGCCGAAAGGTCCTGCTTGAAGGGGGCGACTAACGGGATGCCCCCACCGACACTGGCCTCATAGAGGATGTCTACCCCCTTCTCTGTTGCCAGCGAAAGGAACTCGGGGAAGTGCTTGGACATGACCTCCTTATTGGAGGTGACCACATGCTTCCCCTTCCCCATGGCCTCTATTATGAAATCCAAAGCGGGGCGCTCGCCGCCGAGAGCCTCGATTATTATATCGATCTCCGGGTTGCCTATGACCTCTGCTGGGTCGGTGGTAAAGAGATCGGGCTCCATCTTGGAAGCGCGTATCTTGGCGATGTCTTTCTCCAGCACCTTCCTCAGGCGCAGCGGGCAGCCGACCTCGGTGGCGATAGCCTCGGCCCGCCTCACAAGCACCGTAGCTACTCCCCCACCAACCACCCCCAGCCCCAGAAGCCCAATGCCAATGCTTTCCCTGTTACCCATGTAGTCCTCCGCTAGCTGATTTGCTCCAGGGCCCACTCATATATCGCTTCAATATCGAGATCGGGGTTGCGCTCCACTTTCTCCTCTCTCTGCACCTCAAGCCAGCGTGGAAATGCGTTAGCTTCGAGCTGCTCCCTTGTCGCCTCGTCCAGCGCTTTATCGCCTTTTTCTATAACCTTGATTATATAATAGCCCCCATCAAGGGAGAATGGCTCGCTCACAGTGCCGGGCTCAAGAGCAAAGGCCACCCGATCAAAATCAAGACTCATTATACCCTTTGGCATCCAGCCCGGGTCGCCACCTCCATACTCTTCAGCAAGGGAGGCGAAATCCTCGCCGTCATCCAATCTCTCAATAACCTCTGCAGCCTCCTCTTCGGTGGTCACCAGGATCGCCTGCACATGAACCTGGAGGACGACCTCGCCGACCTCAGGAACCTGATCCCTGAGGTACTGATCTAGCTTCCCCACTAAAAGCTCCGTCTCCACAATCTCCCGAAACTCGCTATCGGAAAGCTGGAGATTATTGAGCAACTCCTGGTAGCGCCGCTGAAACTCTTCCGCAGTCAGTGTCTCCCCTTCAGTAGAAAGGCTATCTTGTATCTCCTGGTTGATCTCATCCTGGGTGACTTCGATATTTAGCGCTACGGCTCCCTGCCTTACAAGCTCGTTATTCTCCAACATGGAGAGAGGGGCTTCAGGAGAGCCTAAATAGGGATACAAGCGAAGCGCCTCACGATAGTCAGCGGCGGTAATAGAGGTGCCATTTACAGTTGATAGCAACTGCCTTGGTGGGGCGATCACCGTGGTATAGATGCCAAAAATAATAATTCCTATGACCACGGCAATGACAACTGCTCCAATGGTAACGATGATGCGCCGTCTTCTTCGCTCCCGTTGCCAGCGGGCGAGGCGACGCTTGGTGACCTCTCGCGGCGGTGGCGCCTTCGTTTTTTCGGCCATTTTTCTACACTAAGCGCATGCACCCATAGGGGCTTTGGAAGCTATCGGAATGGGGCCTTAAGCTGGAAAAGGTGTTTAGTCTCTCAAGCCAACGCCGCCGGTCCTGCGGATATGAGCTGGGGTAAAAGGTAGCAGAGCAAGATGCCGCGCCCGCTTGATTGCCTGAGCTAAGGCCCGCTGATGCTTGGCACAGGTGCCAGTCTTGTGGCGAGGCTCAATCTTTCCCCTATCCGAGATATAGCGACGGAGCATCGTTGGGTTCTTGTAATCGATTGTTTCAACATGAGCAACGCAGAAAGAACAAACCTTGCGCTTCGGGATATACCTTCTACCCTCTTTTTTAGACTTATAGGATTTTTGGGGTTTTGCACGCATTTGATAGGCCACCTAATCTTAAATTTTTTCTTTAGAAGGGCAGTTCCTCCGCCTGCAACTCCTCCGCCTGCAACTCCTCCGCCTCACCCTCCTCAGGAAGAGGGGCAACACCGGCGCGATCTAGGAAAATCACCCGGTTGGCTACAATCTCAGTCCGAAAACGTCGCTGCCCGTCCTGCCCTTCCCATGAATGGGTTCTCAGCCTTCCCTCAACATAGGCCCGCCGACCTTTGGCCAGGAATTGATTGCAGGTCTCGGCTAGCTTATTCCACGTGATTACACTGAACCACTCTGTCTCTTGCCTTTTCTCCCCCTCGGGGCTCATGTAGGTTCGCGTGGTAGCTATGCGAAAAGAGGTTACCGGTTTACCGCTGGGCGTAAAACGCATCTCAGGGTCGGTGCCGAGGTTTCCAATCACCATAACTTTGTTCAAACTCGCCATGTCCAAACTCCTTTCTCTAATCCTCCAACCTGACCAGTAGATGGCGCAGGATCTCCTCGGAGATCCCCAAGCTTGCTTCAAGCTCCTCGGTCAACCTGGGTTCCATAGTGAACTGAGTCAGTACGTAGTTACCCTCCACAAAATGCTTTATTGGATAAGCCAGTTTCCTTTTCCCCCATTGATTAACCTCGGCAATGGAACCACCCCTCTCAATGATAAATTGATTTATCTTTTCCACGGTGGTCGGGATTTCCTCTTCGTCGATCTCCGGGCTGATAATCACAATAAGCTCATAGGCGCGCAATCAAAAACCTCCTAACACTGGCACCAGCTCCATGTCAGCTATTATATCATTATAAGTCATCAGCAACAACTAACCAAGCCCAGGAACAGGGAAACGACGAGAAATCCGTGCCACCTCGCGGCGCACCTGCTTATAGGTGTTCTCATTACCGAGATTGGTGAGCACCTTCAAGATGAGTTGAGCAATACCCCTCATCTCATCGGGGCCAAAGCCGCGAGTGGTTACCGCTGGGGTGCCTAGCCTGATGCCGCTGGTAACCTGACGCGGGCGAGTATCGAAGGGGATGGCATTGCGATTAACTGTGATGCCTACAGAGTCCAGGGCTTCTTCAGCATCTCTACCTGTGACCCCCATATCGGAGAGATCGATGAGAATGAGATGGTTGTCCGTGCCCCCAGATACGATGTGCAGCCCGCCTCGCTCAAGCTCACCGGCCAGAATCCGGGCATTCTCCACCACCGCCCGCTGATAGCCTGCAAACTCCGGCCTCATAGCCTCGCCGAATGCCACGGCCTTGGCGGCAATGGCGTGCATCAGTGGACCGCCCTGTGTCCCTGGGAACACCGCTTCATCAAGACGAGAGGCGAACTCCGCCTTGGATAATATGAAGCCACCTCGTGGCCCCCTGAGCGTCTTATGGGTGGTGGAGGTGACGATGTCAGCATGGGGGATGGGGGACGGGTGCACCGCGGCAGCTACTAGCCCGGCAATATGGGCCATGTCCACCATGAGATGAGCCCCAACAAGGTCTGCGATTTGGCGAAACCTTTCAAAGTCGATGATCCTGGGGTAAGCACTGGCGCCGGCCACGATGAGCTTGGGCCTGTGCTCTTTGGCGAGTCGCTCGATCTCATCGTAGTCCAACTTCTCCGTCTCACGGCTTACACCATAGGGAATAAAGCGATAAAGCCTTCCTGAGAAATTTGCTGCGCTGCCGTGGGTTAGATGCCCCCCATGGTCTAACCTCATTGCCAGCACCGTATCCCCTTGATCGAGCAGGGTGAAATAGGCGGCCATATTCGCCTGAGCACCGCTGTGGGGCTGGACATTTGCATGCTGAGCGCCGTAAAGGCGCTTCGCCCGTGCCCTGGCCAGTTCCTCAACCAGATCAACCTCCTGACAACCCCCGTAGTAGCGACGCTGGGGATAGCCCTCGGCGTACTTGTCGGTCAGCACCGAGCCCTGAGCCTCCAGAACCGCCTTTGAAGTGTAGTTCTCAGCGGCGATAAGCTCGATATTCCGCCGCTGGCGCTGTTGCTCCCGGCGAACCGCCTCCCAGACTTCTGGATCGCTTTTGCCTAAGGCGCCCATTTCACTCCTTCAAAAAAGAAAAGCCACCCAATTCCCGGGCGTGGCTCTCTACACCAACTGACTATCCCCCGTAATAATGCTCCAACGCCCAATTCAGCCGCTTCACATCTTGCTTCGGCGTTAGTTTACTTCGCCACCCTTCCCCTGTCAACATTTAGCATTATGCTCAAGCGACGCGATCTCGATGAGGGCCAGGAGCCCGCCTGAGACCAGGGAATGCCCGCCAAGGACAACCGGAATGGGCGCCTCCATAGCTGCCTGGGTGAATTCACGGGCAAACGGGTTATCGATCTTCTCCGGCTGCCCCAGGTCTGAATAGAAGCGGTCGGAAACTGTGAGATCAAGCCCAAAGTGGGTGAAGAGCACTCTTGTATCGATGAAGGCAGCGTGGCCTAACTGGGCCAAAGTGTCGAAGAAACGCTCATGTCCCACCTGCTCCAGGTAGAAGCCGAGTATAGTGCGAACCTCGCCACGCTGCTCACGCTCGTCGGTGTGCATACTTCTCTCCTCAGCGAGCATGCGCACTCGGCAGGAAGTCGTGGCCTCAAGCTGTGACCAAACATAACTACCTACGCGCCCGGCGACCAAAACCTGGGCATCCTCGTCGCAAAGCAGGCTCATCGCCCGCTTCAGGCGGGAGGTATCCAAGTCAAGCCCTTCAAGGTATGCCCTGGTGTGAGCACCTACGCCGGGGTGAAGCTTTAGGATGAAAAGGTCGGCGGGGGTGTCGACATCGAACTGATAGCTAGCGGTGCGCGGCAGCGACACCTGGCGTAGATTAGCCTGGCGAACCAGAAGTTGAGCCAGGGCATTGTCGCTAGCCGGCGGGTCGATGGCCTCAATGGCCTTCCCCGGGGTGAAAGCGATCACATCGGCGGAGAAGGGATTATTAGCGATGACTGTATCCTTAGAGGAGTCGAGTTGGTGAGCGATGGCTCCGAGCTCGTGAGATGGGAGCAGGGGAACGCTGCCCCGGCCAACATAGAACGGTTTTTCAATATCATATTTCCCAATGACCTCTTTTAGGTTTCTCCCAAAGTGAAAAGGACTCCCGCTGCGCTCGACCACGACAGAGGGATCGAGCTCCCCACCGTCGGTGACTAGGATCACCCCCTCGAAGGCACCACTCATCTGAGCCCGCTCTATGGTATCTCTGGCGATGGCCCGGTGGCAGCCAGCGACCATCTCGGCCACGGGGCTTTGCCCAAGACCGCCGAGGAAGATGAGCAGGGTGGAACTCATCTTGCCTAGCTCATGCCTCCCTTCCCAGCGTCAAGGCCCACACCGAGGTAGCCCCTGCTACTTTGAGGGCTGTGGCACAAGAATTAAGGGTGGCACCGGAGGTGCATACATCATCGATGAGAAGAATGCGCCTGCCATCCAGTCTTCGATCGCGACAGCTAAAGGCGTCAGCCACGTTGCCCTGGCGCTCCTCGGAGCTTTTAGTTCTCGTTTGCGGAGGCGTGTTTTTGAGGCGAACGAGTAACCCCTCAATCAGCGGAAGGGATGCAAGCTTGCTCAGTTCCCCTGCCAGTAGTGAGGACTGATTATAGCCACGCTCTCGTAGTCGCCGTGGGTGAAGGGGTACGGGGATCAGGGCATCGGCAGGCAAAGGGTGGGTGCGCAAATACTCCTCCAGTAACTTAGCCAAAGGAGTAGCCAGCGCCTTAACATTCTTGTATTTGAAGGATAGAATCGCCTGGCGCGCTGCCCCTTCGAAGCGGAAAACGGAGCGGATGCCTTCGATCTCCATCGGACGATCCTCGCAGCTGGCACAAAGGGTTCCCTGGGATAGCGGTGTACCACACTTAGCACAAATTGGCGGAAGGAGACGAGGAAGCGAGGACTGACAGGACAGACAAAGAAAACTTCCCCCGACCCCACAACCAACACACCAGGGAGGAAAGAAGAGGTCGAGAACCGTCCCTTTGAGCCTGTTGAATTGAACTACCGGGTTCACAGGAAAAGAAACCTGCTTCCCCATAATGTTAGGCAGAGCGAATTGTAATTAGCGCGCCCTGACGCTATGCCCCACGCCGCTGAGTATGGGTTCATTCACATAAAGGTCACCGTTTCTGATCTTTATGTTGAAGCCACAATCAGGATTGGTGCAAACCCATGCCTTGTAATGAATCGGCGCCCCCTGGCTGCCAAAATCTGACAGCGGAACTAGATCACCGGTATTACATTTTAGGCATTTGGGGAAAGCGGAGTTCTCCAAAAGCCACCTCCCAACCTAGAATCAGCTTTTGAGTAGTATACACTAAAGATCAGATGTTGGCAAGCCACCCTTTAATTCAATAGAGGCGATTCGATTATAAATAGCACCTTGCGGAGTGAGAGTGCTCCTTATTAAGCTGATCTCCGTAACCTCCATGACAGGGCCATCTTCAAATTGTGTAGCCATCATAAGCTCCCCAATCTCTTTGCGCTCCGCTGATGATGCCCGCTCCCTGAGACGGCCCAGGGTCAGATGGGGGGTGAATGGCCGCGATTCGGGGCTAAAACCGAGGGCAACAAGGGCTTGATCAACCCCCCCCTGTAAGGTAATAAGCTTTTCCACCTCTCCCTTTATCGCCACCCAGATAACCTGCGGTCGCCCCATGTTAGGGAAGGCTCCGAGACCCACGATCTGGAGTTGAAAAGGGGTTACACCCTGAGCCGCCTGGGCGATGGCCCCTACTATCGGAGGCACCCGATCCTGGGCGATGTTGCCCAGAAACTTCAGGGTGAGGTGAACGCCCTCGGGGGCAACCCACTTCACATAACGATGCTCTGCGGATCTTAGCCTGTCCCTAAGGGAGGAAAGGCTATCTTTGACCACATCGGGCAACTCGATGGCGATGAAGGCTCGAATCTGTTCCATCATAAACCAAGAAGCTTTTTCTTACTCCCTCAGAGGAGCAATCCCTCCGCATTCCCCCCCAGTATTAGAGCCTCGGCCTCCAACCCCATGTCCAGGGACCGAAGCTGCTTTATGATCCGGCTCGGCGGCATCAACGGGTAGTCGCTGCCGAAAAGGATTTTATCGACCCCGACGATCTCGGCAACATGCTTGAAGATCTCGGACCGGTATAGAAAGGGCGAGGCTGCGGTATCGAAAAAGACGTTCTTCAGGGCTGTTTTCACCTCTGGCATCAAGGCGTAGAAAGGAAGCCCGCCACCCCAGTGGGCGCAGACGATGGGGAGTTGAGGGAAGCGGCAGATGAACCTATAGAGAATGTCGGGGGTGATACTCCCCTTCCCCATATACTCGTGCCCAACGGGCTCGGAGGAATGGGTCAGCAGGACGAACCCATGACGCTTCGCCGTCTCGACAACCGGGCTCATTATGGCCTCATCCTCCAGGTCGAAACCCTGAATATCGGGCCTTAGCTCCCCGATGCCCCTTATGCCACCTCGGGCACAGCGCTCGATCTCGGCTATGGCCGCCTCTCCCGCTCTGGGCTGGATAGCGCAGAAGCCTACCAGACGGTCGGGGTAGCGAGATGCTGCCTCCATGATGTAGTCGTTGGTCTGCTGGCATAGCTCGTGATCCGTCCAGCCGATATTGAGGATTACTGACAGGTCGATGCCCTCCTCATCCATGCTGGCGATGAGCTCCTCAGCGGTGGCCACTTTAGCCTTGGGGTCGGAGTAGAGGCGGGCAAATAAGGGGTCGCGCCCCAGGTAGTCCTTTCGATTTTGCCTGAGTTGCGGTGGAAAGACATGAGTGTGGAAATCGATGATCACTATAATACCGCACTTTTTGGCTTGTTCTAGAATTCGCTGGATACAAGCTGTATCTCAGCATAAAAGAGATAACCGTCCAACTATTTTACCGCTTTTTTATTGTGTTGGTCTACTCTCCGGCGAAGAGCCGCCGCGGGTTTTCCACCATCATGGTATTGATCTTGTCATCGCTGACCCCTGCCTCTTTGAGGGCCGGAATGATGTTCTTGAACACATGGGCGTAGGACCAGTTGGCAACCAGCGGCTGTACGAAATCGGGCAGCTCGGAGGGACGGCCCAGCCAGTATGGACAGTAGTCATGGGAAAGCATGATCCGGTTGGCATAGCCGATGCCAAGAAGGCCGATGATGCTAGCCTTCCTCAGGGTATCGGGAAACAGGAAGTCGATGCCCAACCGGTCGAAGGCGATGTAGGCCCCTTTTTCAAGAATTGAAGTATGGTATTGCAGATTGGCGTTGCCACCGATGTGGCCGATCATTATACGCCTGGGGTCCGCCCCCTCAGAGATCAGAAGATCGGCCTGCTCCGGGCCCATGGTTCCGCCTTCGGTGTGAGTGATGATGGGCACCCCGGTTTCCTTCTGAGCCCTTGCCGCCGCTTTGAGGATTATCTCCTCATAGGCGGATATTTCCCCGTGGCCTGTGGCCACCTTGATGACGCCGGCCTTGACCCCTGTATCTCCTATGCCCTGGGTTACCTCCTTCATAAATGTCTCGTAAATCTCAGTGGTGGTGTCGAATATCTGGCTGCGAAACTTGAGGTAGGCTGGCTTCCCCTGGGCCTCCGTGTACAGTCCGGTGGCACAGATGATGTTTATACCCGCTCTCTCGGAGACCATCCTATCCAGCTCCACGTCCCTGAGCAGGTCATTGGGGCTGGCCTCAACCATCGTCTTCACTCCGTAAGCCCTTGCCTCTTCCAGAGCCTCCACGCAAGCCGTGGCGATCGCTTCCCGGTCGTAGGGCACAGCCAGCGCATCGCAATCCCACCCTGGATAGGCCAGGGTGAGGTGCTCATGAATTAGGGTCAGGCCCATCTCATCCGTGGATATGGGGCCCAGCACTGTATTGACCTTAGCCACGATGTCCCTCCTTCCCCGTTCTTCGAACTGTCGACATTTCATCATACTAGCATCGAGAAGTCAAGCAAATCTGTAGACAAGTGATTTGAGCTGCTGTATAATACGTTGATTGGTGACCCCGACGGCAAGAGGTGTAGTTTGCCTTCGTCAAAGCAGAACCCCCATAGAAAATCGGCGGCACCTTTAGCCTCGGCACCCAGCGTCTCGGCCGGGGCTACTTCTTCTCGGGAGTCGGCGATAGCGAAGCCCCTCTCTCTGGAGGACATGGAGAAAAAGGCCAAAAAA
>Ga0209979_1000860_pt1 | contig 36836 bp, 21 predicted proteins | sample AnhtaG_FD_183114 | JGI IMG/M metagenome (GOLD analysis project Ga0209979, IMG submission 183114) | Deep subsurface microbial communities from Anholt, Denmark to uncover new lineages of life (NeLLi) - Anholt_01485 metaG (SPAdes) (version 2) | ecosystem: Environmental > Aquatic > Marine > Oceanic...
ACGTGTGGGACGGCCAGGACAGGCTGATCGGACAATTCTCCAGAGCCTTAGCTGTCGCAGCGGGAGCAAGTTACAGCCAGGTGCGCACGGTGGGGTTGCCGCAAGTTCCGGCGGGCAACTACTACCTAATCCTGCGGGCTGACGGCAGCAACAGGCTTTATGAATCCAACGAGGCGAACAACGACCGGGCGGTGGCCATCACCCTCACCACGCCAGATCTGACGCCCACGGGACTGACAGCCCCGGGGTCGGCGGTGGCAGGGCACCAGATCCCGGTATGGTGGACGGTGGAGAACCAGGGAACGGGCGAGGCGCGGCCTTCGTGGTACGACTACCTCTATCTCTCGACTGACAACGTGTGGGACGGCCAGGACAGGCTGATCGGACAATTCTCCAGAGGCTTGGCAGTTGTGGCAGGGGCCAGTTACAGCCAGGTACGCACGGTGGGGTTGCCGCAAGTTCCGGCGGGCAACTACTACCTGATCCTGCGGGCTGATGGCAGCAACAGGCTTTATGAGTCCAACGAGGCCAACAACGACCGAGCAGTAGCCATCACTCTCACCACGCCGGACCTGACACCCACGGCACTGACAGCCCCGGGCTCGGCGGTGGCAGGGCAGCAGATCCCGGTATGGTGGACGGTGGAGAACCAGGGAACGGGCGAGGCGCGGCCTTCGTGGTACGACTACCTCTATCTCTCGACTGACAACGTGTGGGACGGCCAGGACAGGCTGATCGGACAATTCTCCAGAGCCTTAGCCGTCGCAGCGGGAGCAAGTTACAGCCAGGTGCGCACGGTGGGGTTGCCGCAAGTTCCGGCGGGCAACTACTACCTGATCCTGCGGGCTGACGGCAACAGCAACCTCTACGAATCCGACGAGACGAACAATGACCGGACGGTGGCGATCACCCTTAGCACGCCAGACCTGACACCCACGGCGCTGACAGCCCCGGCCTCGGCGGTGGCAGGGCAGCAGATCCCGGTATGGTGGACCGTGGAGAACCAGGGAACGGGCGAGGCGCGGCCTTCGTGGTACGACTACCTCTATCTCTCGACTGACAACGTGTGGGACGGCCAGGACAGGCTGATCGGACAATTCTCCAGAGCCTTAGCTGTCGCAGCGGGAGCAAGTTACAGCCAGGTGCGCACGGTGGGGTTGCCGCAAGTTCCGGCGGGCAACTACTACCTGATCCTGCGGGCTGACGGCAGCAACAGGCTTTATGAATCCAACGAGGCCAACAACGACCGAGCGGTGGCCATCATCCTCACCACGCCAGACCTGACGCCCACGGCGTTGGCAGGGCCGGCCTCGGCGGTGGCGGGTCAGCAGATCCCGGTGTCGTGGACGGTGGGGAACCAGGGGACGGGCGAGGCGCGGCCTTCGTGGTACGACTATATCTATCTCTCGACCGACAACGTGTGGGACGGCCAGGACAGGCTGATCGGACAATTGTCCAGAGGCCTGGGCGTTGCGGCGGGAGCGAGCTACAGCCAGGCGCAGACAGTCGGGTTGCCGCAGGTGCCGGCGGGAGGCTATTACCTGATCCTGCGGGTCGATGCCAACGGCAATCTCTACGAGTCGGACGAGACGAACAACGAGCGGACGGTGGCCATCACCCTCACCACGCCAGACCTGACGCCCACGGCGTTGGCAGGGCCGGCCTCGGCGGTGTCAGGGCAGCAGATCCCGGTGTGGTGGACCGTGGAGAACCAGGGGACAGGCGAGGCACGGCCTTCGTGGTACGACTATATCTATCTCTCGACCGACAGTGTGTGGGACGGCCAAGACACGCGGATCGGATATTTCTCCAGAGGCCTGGGCGTTGCGGCGGGAGCGAGTTACAGCCAGGCGCAGACAGTCGGGTTGCCGCAGGTGCCGGCGGGCAACTACTACCTGGTCCTACGGGCCGATCCCAACAACAATCTCTACGAGTCGGACGAGACGAACAACGAGCGGACGGTGGCCATCACCCTCACCACGCCAGACCTGACGCCCACGGCGTTGACAGGGCCGGGCTCGGCGGTGGCGGGGCAGCAGATCCCGGTGTCGTGGACGGTGGAGAACCAGGGGACGGGCGAGGCGTGGCCTTCGTGGTACGACTATATCTATCTCTCGACCGACAGCGTGTGGGATGGCCAAGACACGCGGATCGGATATTTCTCCAGAGGCCTGGGCGTTGCGGCGGGAGCGAGTTACAGCCAGATTCGGACAGTCGGCTTGCCGCAGGTGCCGGCGGGGGACTACTACCTGATCCTGCGAGCCGATGCCAACGGCAACCTCTACGAGTCGGACGAGACGAACAACGAGCGGGTGGTGGTCATCGCCCTCACCACGCCAGACCTGACGCCCACGGCGTTGACAGGGCCGGCTTCGGCGTTTACGTCGCAGCAGATCGAGGTTACGTGGGCGGTGGAGAACCGGGGGTCAGGCGAGGCCCGGTCTTCGTGGTACGACTACCTGTATCTCTCGACCGACAACGTGTGGGACGGCCAGGACAGGCTGATCGGACAATTCTCCAGAGGCCTGGGTGTTGCGGCGGGGGCGACTTACGGCCAGGCGCAGACGGTCGGGGTGCCACAGGTTCCGGCGGGAGACTACTACCTGATCCTGCGGGCTGACGGCCGCGGTGACCTGTACGAATCGGACGAGGCGAACAACGATCGGGCAGTACCGATCAGCCTCACGACACCGGATCTGACGCCCGCGGATGTTATGGCCACACCTGGTAATGCCCAGGTAACAATCAGTTGGACAGCAGTTACGGGGGCTACATCCTACAACATTTATTACGCCACGGTACCAGGAGTGACAAAGCTCACTGGCATCAAGATTGCCGACGTGACCTCACCTTATACGCACACCGGCCTGACGAACGGAACTACGTACTATTATGTGGTTATTGCAGTCAACACAGGTGTCGAAAGCGCCGAATCCGGCCAAGTTTCGGCCATGCCCATAATTGGGGGTGGTACATCTATTGACCTGACACCCACGGCGCTGACGGCACCGGCCTCGGCAGCGACGCAGCAGCAGATCGAGATCGGGTGGACGGTCCAGAACCAGGGGACGAGTGATGCACGGCCTTCGTGGTATGACCGCCTCTATCTTTCCACCAATAACGTATGGGACACTTCAGACGTCGAGCTAACCTATGTATATCGTTCGATTGTCCTTCTGGCAGGCGACTCCTATTTCGTGGCCAGGACCGTGAGAATTCCTAGCGTGCCCGCGGACTCTTACTACCTGCTGGTGAGGACGGATCACAACGGCTACATCTCCGAATCCAACGAGGCCAACAACGGCCAGGCGGTGGCGATTACAGTCACGACGCCAGACCTGATACCCACAGCGTTGACAGCCCCGGCCTCGGTGGTGGCAGAGCAGCAGATCGAGGTCTCGTGGACGGTGGAGAACCAGGGGACAGGCGAGGTGCGGCCTTCGTGGTCCGATCACCTTTACTTTTCCACCAACGATGTGTGGGATGACCAGGACACTCGGCTTGGCTCCTTCCAATGGAATCACGCCGTTGCGGCGGGGGCGAGTTACAGTCAGGTGCAGACGGTCAGGCTGCCGGAGGTGCCGGCGGGCAGCTACTACTTGATCCTGCGGACCGATCACTATGACTACCTTTACGAGGCCAACGAGGCCAACAACGAGTTGGCAGTGGCGGTTGACCTCACGACGCCGGACCTGACGCCCACGGCGTTGACAGTCCCGGCCTCAGCGGTGGCAGAGCAGCAGATCGAGGTCTCGTGGACGGTGCAGAACCAGGGGACAGGCGAGGCGCGGCCTTCGTGGTCCGATCACCTTTACTTTTCCAGCAACGATGTGTGGGATGACCAGGACACCCGGCTTGGCTACTTCCAATGGAATCACACCCTGGCGGCGGGGGCGAGTTACACGCAGACTCAGACGGTCAGACTGCCGGAGGTGCCAGCGGGCACCTGCTACCTGATCCTGCGGACCGATCACTATGACTACCTTTACGAATCCAACGAGGCGAACAACGACCGGGCGGTGGCGATCATCCTCACCACGCCGGACCTGACGCCCACGGGGTTGACAGCCCCGGCCTCGGCGGTGGCCGAGCAGCAGATCGAGGTGTCGTGGACCGTGGAGAACCAGGGAACCGGCGCGGCCCAGCCCTATTGGTATGATAGGCTCTACTTCTCCACCAATGAAGTATGGGATGACCAGGACACCCAACTCGGCTCCTTCCAATGGAATCACACCCTGGCGGCGGGGGCGAGTTACACGCAGACTCAGATAGCCCGGTTGCCCCAGGTCCCGGCGGGCACCTACTACCTAATCCTGCGCGCTGACGGCAGCAACAGGCTTTACGAATCCAACGAGGCCAACAACGACAGCGCAGTGACGATCATCCTTACCACGCCAGACCTGACGCCCACGCCGCTGACAGCCCCGGCCTCGGGGGTGGCCGAGCAGCAGATTGAGGTGTCGTGGACCGTGGAGAACCAGGGAACGGGCGAGGCCCAGCCCTATTGGTATGACAGACTCTACTTCTCCACAAACGACCTGTGGGACGACCAGGATACCCAGCTTGGCTCCTTCCGATGGAATCACACCGTTGCAGCGGGGGCGAGTTACACCCAGACTCAGACGGTCAGGTTGCCGGAGGTGCCAGCGGGCACCTACTACCTGATCCTGCGGGCTGACAGCGACAATCGGCTTTACGAATCCAACGAGGCCAATAACGAGCGGGCGGTGGCGATTACAGTCACCACGCCAGACCTGACGCCCACGGTGCTGACAGCCCCGGCCTCGGGGGTGGCCGAGCAGCAGATTGAGGTGTCGTGGACCGTGGAGAACCAGGGAACGGGCGAGGCGCGGCCCTATTGGCATGACAGACTCTACTTCTCCACAAACGACGTGTGGGATGACCAAGACACCCAACTCGGCTACTTCCAATGGAATCACACCCTGGCGGCGGGGGCGAGTTACACCGAGACTCAGACGGTCAGGCTGCCGGAGGTGCCGGCGGGCAGCTACTACCTGATCCTGCGGACCGATCACTATGACTACCTTTACGAGGCCAACGAGGCCAACAACGACCGAGCGGTGGCGATCACCCCCACCACGCCGGACCTGACACCCACGGTGCTGACAGCCCCGGCCTCGGGGGTGGCCGAGCAGCAGATTGAGGTGTCGTGGACCGTGGAGAACCAGGGAACGGGCGAGGCGCGGCCCTATTGGCATGACAGACTCTACTTCTCCACAAACGACGTGTGGGATGACCAAGACACCCAACTCGGCTACTTCCAATGGAATCACACCCTGGCGGCGGGGGCGAGTTACACCGAGACTCAGACGGTCAGGCTGCCGGAGGTGCCGGCGGGCAGCTACTACCTGATCCTGCGGACCGATCACTATGACTACCTTTACGAGGCCAACGAGGCCAACAACGACCGGGCGGTGGCAATTACAGTCACGACGCCGGACCTGACGCCCACCGTGCTGACGGCACCAGCCTCGGCGGTGGCAGGGCAGCAGATCGAGGTGTCGTGGACGGTGGAGAACCCTGAGGCGGGCGAGGCCCAGCCCTATTGGTATGACAGACTCTACTTTTCCGCCGACGACGTGTGGGATGACCAGGATACCCAGCTTGGCTCCTTCCGATGGAATCATACCCTGGCGGCGGGGGCAAGTTACACTCAGACTCAGATCGCCCGGTTGCCCCAGGTGCCGGCGGGCAGCTACTACCTGATCCTGTGGACTGACAGCGACAACAGGCTCTACGAATCCAACGAGGCCAACAACGGCCAGGCGGTGGCCATAGCCCTCACCACGCCAGATCTGACGCCCACGGCGTTGACAGCTCCGGCCTCAGCGGTGGCAGAGAAGCAGATCGAGTTGTCGTGGACGGTGGAGAACCAGGGAACGGGCGAGGCCCAGCCCTATTGGTATGACAGACTCTACTTTTCCGCCGACGACGTGTGGGATGATCAGGATACCCAACTTGGCTCCTTCCAATGGAATCACGCCGTTGCGGCGGGGGCGAGTTACAGTCAGGTTCAGACGGTCAGGTTGCCGGAGGTGCCAGCGGGCAGCTACTACCTGATCCTGCGGACCGATCACTATGACTACCTTTACGAGGCCAACGAGGCCAACAACGAGACTCAACAGTCTATCGAGATTCGAATTGCAGATGCTGTCACTACTCCCTGGCGCACGCTTGACAGTGGCGAAGACGGAGCCCCAAGTCTGGGGAGCTTGGACTTTTCGCCCGACGGTGTTCGCCTTGTAGCTGCTGGCGGGAATCGCGCCTTCACCTGGGATGTTCCAACAGGCGATCTTCGCGGCCGGTTTACAGCGCACACCGCACAAATTGACACGGTTGATTTCTCACCCGTCGGCGATCAAGTTCTCTCGGGCGCTCGCGATGGCACGTCACGCATTTGGGATGCTTCAAGTCGTCAGCAGATCCGCAGTTTTCCAGCGGCTACTAACCAACCGAATCCCGCGGTCTACTCCGCCGATGGCGCATGGATCTTTGCTGGAAGTGGCCTGGGTCTTCCCCGCCTCTGGGACGCCGTCACCGGTGAAGAACTACAGACCTTTTCCGGCCACACCGGCGCGGTCAATGCTGTGGCGCTGTCGCCCGATGGGTCGAAGGCGCTAACGGGAAGTTCCGACAAGACGGCGATCTTGTGGAGCACTGAAACAGGTACCCGCCTCTTCACACTGTCACGCCATACCAGTATTATCAACGCGGTGGCGTTCTCACCCGATGGCACCCAGGCCCTTACTGCCTCCAACGACGGCACGATCAGTCTGTGGGACGTCGCTTCTGGCGCTCAAACAGGCGTTTTTATCCAGGGCAGCCCAGTCGTATGGGCGGTGTTCTCGCCCGATGGAAGATACATTGTTTCTTGTGACAGTAGGTGGCCCGGTACAACCTATCTATGGCAGGTATCATCTGGCGCACTGGTCCGCACCTTCTCGGAAACGGACGGCGATCCAACCAGGATGAATGGGGTCGCCATATCGCCCGATGGAACCCTGATAGCTACCAGCCATTCCGACGGGCAGGTGCGGCTCTGGCAATCTGGCCTGGAGGCCATTCCGCTGCATCCGATCACGCCCTTGGCAGTGGGTTCGGAACTGACGGTGACGCTTCGTTCCCATGGTCTCTACTACTTTGAGATCGACGCCGAGTCGGGACGAAATCTCCTTATTACACTTGGTCCCGGGACCAGCCAGGCGGGCTTGCAGGCACAGGAGAAAGGCAGTGCCGCCAGTTCCGATGCTAAATTCGCAAATCTGGCAGGCAAGGCCGCTGCTACCTCGTTGAGCAACTCGTCTGTTGATCCAACAGCAGTTCGTGTGGTTGCCAGAAGAGGGAGTCTCCCATCCGCCTACGAATACGACTACTTTGCGCAGGCGCCTGTTTCCAATCTTCATGCCGAGATACCGATTGCCCCAACCAGCGCGGCCAAGTACTATGTACTTGTCTTCTCTCCTTACCTGGCCCAGGGCTCCATCAATGCCAGCATCCGCGCGGACTATGTCGGTTTTCACATTAGCAGTCTTTGGCCTGATAGTGGTGGCAACGCAGGGAATGTCACAGCACATATTCGGGGGACAGGGTTAACGGCTGACACGATGGCGCGGTTGGTGGCACCAGGGGGAGCGCTCATCACAGGCGCGACGCCTCTGCTGATTAACCCCGTGGAGATGTTCGTCACCTTCGACGTGCGCGGCGCCGCAACGGGGTTCTACGATGTCCAAATCGAAAAGCCCGGTTATGCGTCCATCGCCCTGGAGGACGCCTTCGAGATCACCGGCGGCATCGGCTCCCGCCTCGAAGCCCGTTTAGAGGCTCCCACGGCCGTTCGTCCCCAACGCTATTCCACATTGTGGCTAGAATATGCCAACGTGGGCGACGCAGACATGGGCGCCCTTCTATTCATCGTCTCAAGCGTCCCGACCGTGCCCATGACGTTGCGAAAGGACGCCCCATACGAAACGGAGCCAGTCCAGATCCTTGGTGTCAACTTTGACGGGCCAGCGGGTGTGCTTCCCCCTGGCGCACGCTATCGTATCCCTATCTATTTCCAGGCAGCCACCGACACGGCCGAAGTCACCTTCAATCTTGAAATGATGATAGCCGACGCCACTCTCATCGACTGGAACGCGGTCGAGGCGGAGGTACGACCGCCGACTGCTGACCCCGAGGTGTGGGATATGATATGGGCGGAGTTGACCAGCCAGATTGGTGAGGGCTGGGGTGACTACATTTCTACTCTGAGAGCAGATGCTGCTCTGCTTCCCGAACAGTTGGGACATCCGTTCGTGGTCAGAGACGTGTTACAGATAGCGATCCACAGGGCTGAGGAGCAGGTGTCGCGAACTATCGCGGGTACGGTCATCGATGATACGTTGGGATTACCGGCTCGGGGTGATCGGATCTACCTAGCCTCACAAGACGGGGTGATGCAAGGCTTCGGATGGATATTGAATGATGGAACATTCGCCGTTACAGGAGCAGAGCTTGGTACCTATACGATATTGTTCGAAAACTACGTTGGTGCAGATGGCCCAGCCCAGGTGGTTGTACCCGACGAAGGTGTGGAAGACCTAAATATCCGGGTTCTGCGCGGTGGATTCGTTTCGGGCATGGTGCGCGCTGCTAGTACCGAGCAGCCACTGTCCGGCGCAAGCGTTGTTGCTCGCGACCAGGAAGGAAACGCTTACACAGGCATGAGCACAGGTGATGGCTCGTATTCGATAGGTCCTCTCCCGCCAGGTACTTATGATATTGTGATCTCATCTGAAACGCATGCACCCACTCGCATTGAGAAAGTGCAGGTTGGCACGGGCGAAGAGGTTACAGCTCCAAGCGTCGACCTCACGACGGGCGCATTGGTTTTCGGGACAGTCTCACTAGCGGCAGGTGGTCCAGACGCTGACTCGTACGTGGTAGAGTTCAGTTCTCCGGATGGCACAGCTAAGAGCCGAGAATTCCCCATTGATGCAGGCTTTACGATAGGTGGTTTAGCGGCAGGTTCATACCGCGCCCGGATACTCGCGCCAGGATACGCAGCGGAGACCGTTGAACCGATTGAACTTGCAGCTGGCGAGGCCTTCTCCCTACCGGCGCTGACGCTCCAACCTGGCGGTGCCTTGGAAGGTACGATCATGTCACTTGGCTCCGGTGTGGGTATTGCAAACGCTTCCATAGTCCTAAGCCAGGGCGAAGACGTTGCAGCCACGTCCGCTAGTACTAGTGATGGCACGTACTATATCGATAACTTGGTGCCCGGTGCCTACATGGTCCTAGTCACTGCGGAAGGATTTTGGTCAAGCTCGCAAACCGTCGATGTGCCTGCGGGAGAAGCTACGTCCTGGTCTGTAGAACTCCATCCGGCGGGCAGCATCCTCGGTACCGTAACCAGCGCAGATACCGGAAGTGGACTTGTTGGCATCACTGTCCAAGCTGCATCTGAGGATGGTGCGTTGCACAGCAGTGGGACCGATGCAGTTGGCCATTATGAGCTAGCCGACCTCCCTCCAGGCACATACACGGTCGGCCTGGGAGACATGGGCTTTGCTCATCTCGTCCAGACACCAGTAGTTCTCGACGAAAGCACTCCCGCACCCACAATAGACTTCGCCCTTGAAGTCGTAGGCTTCGTATCTGGCACGATTTATGACTCCGATGGTAACACGCCTATCGAAGGTGCCCTGGTAGCACTAGGTCAGGACGGCAAAGTCATAGCCCTTGCGCAAAGTGCTGCGGATGGATCCTATGGTTTCGCCGTGCTGAAGGAGGACACCTATGCGGTCGACGCTTTCACTCAGATAAATGCCTTCCCCGCCCAGACGGACATCGTTGTGAACTCGGGAGCCCAACTGTCGGGCATCGACCTTGTTGCTGGGGACCTCTACGTTGGAGGATCAGTAGTTGACGGGGCCAGCGGTCAGCCGGTAGCTGGCAGCTTTGTCTCCGTAGTAGCATCGTCCCAGGGCACACTTCTTAGGCAAGCGGGCCAAGCCCCTGTTGAAGCCGATGGCAGCTTTCTAGTTTCAGGGCTGGCGACTGGGGCTTTCAAGGTCATTGCTCAGGCCCCGGGCTACGCAGCTCAAACCGTCGACGTCACTTTGAGCGAAGGTGGAACCACCCCTTCAATCACCTTCGAGTTGACGCCTGGAGCCACAATATCGGGAACAGTTCTCGAGGATGTGACCGGCAATCCCATCGCAGGCGCTACGGTCATTGTTACCAAGGCTAGTGCGGACAATGAAACAGCTTTGACTCACACCGACGATTCAGGGCTGTATCAGATCGAAGGCCTTGGACCAGGTATTTACAACATTACTGTTTTGGACAACGTGCATCAGGTGTCGGTGGCAGTTATTGATGTGCCTGCCGGTGACACCGTTGTTCGGGATTTCTCGTTGCTAGCTAGTTCCACCCAGGTTACCGGTCGTGTTCTCGACAACGTAGGATTGCCGGTAGGAAATGCAGAAGTGATAGCTGTCGATGCTGGCGGACATCTGTTTGGCGAGGCTTTAACGGGCCCAGACGGATCCTTTACGATAAATGGGCTACCTCCAGGAACATATTCTGTCGTAGCCGAGGTTCTCCATCACGCGGCTCCAGAGGCAGTTCCGATTGTGGTGGAGGCTGGTAGCACGCTCACTGGTGTCGAACTCGCGGTCGCCCGGGCTGCAATAGCCGTTGGCGAAGCGCCGTCCTCGACGAGAACGGGCAATGCCCCGTTCGCCTCTGGTAGCTTTTCCCACGTAGCAAGCCATATTCTACCCGCTTCGACCCAGTGGGCTGGGTTGTCATCGGCTGCCGGTGAATCTGGGACGGTGGGCATAGGATCTTTTCTTGATGACTGGCTTTTCGGCAGAACTGAACCCGCTTGTCCTGAATGCCAGGGTGAGTGGGATGCGATGATTGCTGCGCAACAGCGGTGGCTCAGGGCGTCGTCCAAGTTCCACGAAGCCTCAAACAGGTACTGGGGGAAGGCCCTATGGATGATCGGCAAAGTCGAAATCGCCATTGTAGCCAATGCCGCGGTCGCTGGACTGGCAAAGGCGGTCGGTGCCCTGGCAGCCAGGTTCGGCTTACCAATACTTCATCAGATCGTTGCCGAAATTGCAGCTGCTGGCGTCGGGAATATTCTGAAGGGAGCCATTCTAGATGTTAAGATCGGACAGCCTGGCAAGGTACAAGGCGCCCTGGAGAACGCCCGTAGCGAAGTCATAAAGGGTGCCACAAAGCTCGCAGGATATGACATCGCTAATGATTTAGGCGGTAGAGGTCTCGCAAGCGCCTTGTGGGTAAAGGCCGTGGTAGACAAAGTAGGTAAGCTTCTCAATGTGCTGAGTGTACTCTCTGATGCCATCACTCTTGGCATTCTCAGAGACTGGGACCAGCTTATCCGTCTGGCTAATGAATTCAACGTCGCCGAGGATGAGCTTGAGTACGCCCAAAAAGCACATAACGCGGCCAGGCGTGCTTATAAGCAGTGCGAGAAGGAGTGCAAGAGGAAGAAGCAAGATCCAAAGCCACCCGAGCCGCCCAGTGAATTCATCGACACTACGTCGACCGACGTTGTCCGCCCCATCGACCCCAACGACAAGCTTGGCCCCGAGGGAGTCGGTCTGGCCCGAACTGTCTCCGCGGACGATGAGTTGGCCTACGTCATCAGGTTTGAGAACATGACCACGGCGACGGCGCCGGTTCAGGAATTGGTGGTCATAGACTATCTCGATCCGAACCTTAACTGGACAACGTTCCAGTTCTCGGACATTGCCTATGGAGACCGTCTGATCCCAGTTCCAGGTGGTGTGATCGAGTTCTCAACCCGCGACTTCCCGACGCCTCCAACCATCACGGGCACAGTCTCGGGCACCATGGCGATTGATATTACAGCCTGCGTCAATCCCCAAACGGGACGTGTTGAATGGCGCCTCAGGGCAATTGACACGGTAACTGGCCTGCCACCTGAGGATCCATTTGCTGGTTTCTTGCCTCCCGAGGACAGTACAGGTCGCGGCCAGGGGCATGTCAGCTTCTCGATCATGCCAAAAGCCTATGTCGCTATGGGCACGCGCATCACCAATACGGCAAGCATCATCTTCGACACCAACGATCCGATAGAGACGGACCCTGCAGCGTGGAACACCATCGGTGAACTCAGCCAGTTACAGTTCGGCGCCGTCATGTACGCCGTTGACGAAAACGGCGGCAGCGCCACCATCTCAGTCGTGCGCACGGGTGGCAGCTCCGGTGCGGTCACGGTCAATTACGCACCAGCGATCGCACTGCCACCGCCGGCTCGGATTACACCGCCACTTCGGGGACCGTCACCTTTGCCGATGGGGACACGGCTGAGAAGACCTTCACCATCCCCATCATGGATGATGCCCTGGTAGAGGGCGACGAAACCATGATTCTCGCCCTTAGCAATCCCACCGGTGGTGCCATCCTGGGCAGCCCCAGTACGGCGGTGCTGACGATTATCGACAATGACGTGGCCAAGCCTAGCTACAAAGTCTTCCTGCCCCTGGTGCTGAGGAACCCCTGAGAGAATCAGGCGCCAGGGTGGGGACGCAACCTTGCGCGAATGAGCAGTCATGGCTGCAAGTCCTGATTGCGCCGCCCCAGAGTGATCTGCAACAACGGGTAGTCTCCCTGCAGTGTGTTCGTACACCTGGGCTCGCCGGCAGATCGCTAAATTAGCGCACAAGCTCGCGGAAGCCGCTATGGTCGTAGGTATTGGCCCTGTCCGTTCTCCCCAACACGTGAGAGGGAGACCGCCGGAGAGTGGTCGAGCGCCTAATGCTGAGTCAGGACAAGATGATCTGCAAGGATGGCGATTGTGCCTCTTGATATCTTCCTCTAAGCCTCGGCTGCAACTGACTACCTGATCATCGTCATCCACCGTAGCTCAGAGGTACCGGAAAGCGAGAAGTAGCGAATGATGCCACGAATCCTGACCATCGCCGGCTCTGACTCCGGAGGCGGGGCTGGCATCCAGGCGGATCTCAAGACCTTCGCCGCCCTGGGGGTGTACGGCGTGAGCGCCATCACCTCCATCACCGCTCAGAACACGGTGGGCGTGCAGGGAGTGTTCGATCTGCCGCCTGAATTCGTGGGGTTGCAGATTGATTCCGTAGTGACCGACATCGGGGTGGATGCGGTGAAGACGGGGATGCTCTCCAACGCGGGGATCATCGAGGTGGTGGCAGCCAAGGTGAGGGAACACGCGCTGCCGCACCTGGTGGTGGACCCGGTTATGGTGGCCAAGAGCGGCGACCCGCTGCTGCGACCCGAGGCGCGGGAAGCGCTCATCGAGTTGCTCCTGCCCCTGGCCGAGGTGCTCACCCCTAACCTGCACGAAGCTCGCGTGTTGACTGGGCTGTCCATCGAGGGGTTAGAGGAGATGCACCGTGCGGCGGAGGCGATCCATGCTCTGGGGCCACGATATGTCGTCGTCAAAGGCGGCCACCTGGAGGCCGATCCGGCGGATCTGCTCTTCGATGGGCAGCGCTTTGTTATGCTCAGGGGGGAACGCATCGCTACTCTCCATACCCACGGCACGGGCTGCACCTTTGCCTCAGCCATCGCCGCTGGGCTGGCCAAAGGGCTCTCGGTGGAGGAGGCAGTGCGGGGGGCAAAAGTCTACATCACAGAAGCGATCCGCCATGCGCTGCCCCTGGGCCATGGCCACGGGCCGACGAACCATTTCGCTGTGCTGTACAAGGCGGCGGGGTGGGATTAGCTAAGACATCAGTTGCAGGCGGGCGGTCTCAGGCGTATAATCCTGCAGGGGGACTATTGGGTAATCTAGGGCAATCTCTATGTCCAAGGAGGTATATTCAGCATGACAGTTGGCACTGGCAAATACACGTACGAGGTCATCCAAGGCTGGGGGCATCTCCCCAAAGGATGGGAGCTCGGCTGGATACCTGCAGTGGCTGTTGATTCACAGGACAGGGTCTACGTGTTTAGTAGAAGTGATCATCCCCTGGTCGTTTTCGATCGCAAGGGCAACTTTCTAACCTCGTGGGGAGAAGGTATCCTCAAAGACGCCCATGGTATCTTCATAGACTCCAACGATCACGTTTATTGTGTGGACAGGAATACTCATGTAGTGAGGAAGTTCACCACTGGCGGCCAACTTCTGATGACGCTGGGCACGGAAGGCCACCCTGGAAAGGACGACGAACCCTTTGATCGTCCCACAGGTGTGGCTGTCTTGCCTTCGGGTGAAATCTATGTGTCTGATGGCTACAGTAACGCGCGGGTCCACAAATTCTCCCCCACCGGAAAGCTGCTTCTGTCCTGGGGTTCACCTGGCGATGGCCCGGGGCAGTTCAACCTGCCCCATAGCGTTTGGGTGGACAGACGAGGGCGTGTCTTGGTAGCCGACCGGGAGAACAACCGCATCCAGATCTTTAACTCAGATGGGGAATTCCTCGAGCAGTGGAGGGAATTCCTGCGACCAGATGCTCTGTTTATCGATGCTGATGACACCGTCTATGTAGCGGAACTAGACCAGCGGGTGAGCATCCTGACGCTCAAAGGAGAGCTGCTAGCGCGTTGGGGTGGCGAAAAGAGCAGCGCGCCGGGACAGTTTCTCGCCTGTCCACATGGGATATGGGCTGACTCCCGAGGAGATTTATACGTGAGTGAAGTCCAGGCAAACGATAGAATCCAGAAGTTTGTCCGGCGCAGTAGCTAAGTACATCTTTGGGAGAAATCATCCATGCACGACCCACGGTTAGAGAAACTGGCTGATGTTTTGGTCCACTACTCGGTGAAGGTGCGGCCAGGCGACAAGGTGATCCTCTCCGCGCCGGCCATCTCCGCACCGCTGGCTCGGGGGGTGTACGCCAAGGTGTTGCGGGCAGGCGGCTTGCCACTGGTGTTGGGGCAGTTGCCTCAAATGGAGGAAGTTTTCTACAGACACGCCAGCGAGGAGCAGTTGCAGCACGTTCCACCTCCCATCCGGATGGCCATGGAGACCTACGATGTGTTCATCAGCATCATCGGCGACGAGAACACCAGGGCGCTGACCGGTGTGGATCCAGCCAGGATGGTGCTGCGAAACCGGGGCTGGCGGGAGATCCGGGAGCTGTGCCTGGCACGGGCAGCCAGGGGTGAACTGCGCTGGACGCTGTGCCTCTTCCCCACCCAGGCTCACGCCCAGGACGCCGAGATGTCGCTCACCGAGTACGAGGATTTCGTCTTCGGAGCCTGCCTGCCCGATCCCGACGATCCCATTGGCTGGTGGCAGCGACTGCACGACCGGCAGGAGAGGCTGGTGGAATGGCTCCGGGGAAAGGAGCGGGTGCACGTTACAGCTCCAGACACGGAGCTGACCCTCTCCATTGCCGGCCGCACCTTCATCAACGCTGATGGGACAAAGAACATGCCCTCCGGCGAGGTGTTCACCGGCCCGGTGGAGGATTCAGTGGAGGGGCATGTGCGCTTCACCTATCCGGCCATCGAGTCCGGCCGCGAGGTGGAGGATGTGCAGCTCTGGTTTGAGAGGGGCAGGGTGGCGAAGGCCACAGCAGCCAAGGGGGAGGAGTTCCTGCTGGAAACGCTGGACACTGACGAGGGGTCACGATACGTGGGTGAGTTCGCCATGGGCACCAACACCGGCATCACCCGCTTCACCCGCAACATCCTCTTCGACGAGAAGATCGGCGGGAGCTTTCACCTGGCGCTGGGGGCTGGCTATCCCGAGACTGGCTCGCAGAACAGGTCGGCTATCCACTGGGACATGATTTGCGACCTGCGCCAGGGGGGTGCGATTTATGTGGACGATGAGCTAATCTATCAGAATGGGGAATTCGTTCTGGAACTGTAATGCTTTCAAGGAGAGTTCAACGGGAATCGAGCCCTCAACCGGCCGTTATGTCACCTGAGAGCTCGACTCCGACGCTTCTAATCAGGCAGAGCCTTGGTCATCTCTCCCAATATCAGTAATACCCTCTCCAGTCGCTCTTGCCAGGCCTGCGCTGAGGAATCCAGGGAGATTCTGAGTTGCCGCCGCCCCACCCGCATCTCTGCCCCCAGCCGTGACTTCAGCGTGGCCACCTCCGCTCGCTCCAGTGACCGGCCCTGAAGCACCACCGACCCATCATCGGCGTAGATGCTCTTCACCCCTGCCTTGCTCGCCAGCGCCTTGAGGCGAATCTGATAGAGAAGACTATCCACCACTTCAGGCCGCTGGCCGAAACGATCTTCCAGCTCCCGGGCTATCTCCTCCACCGCTGCCAGGGTTCGAAGCTGGGCCATGCGGCGGTACAATTGCAGCCGCAGATGCTCCTGGGGTACGTAGTCAGTGGGAAGATAGGCTCTCAGGGGCAGGTTGATCTGCACCCCCGTCTCCAGAGGGCTCAGATAGGCGGCCAATTCATCGCGCACCAGTTCGGGCGCTTCCTCCCCCTTCAGCTCCCTCACCGCCTGGGCCAGGAGTCGGGTGTACAGGTCAAAGCCGATGGCGCTGATGTGCCCGTGCTGTCGTTGGCCCAGGATCTCCCCCGCCCCTCGGATCTCCAGGTCGCGCATGGCGATGTTGAACCCCATCCCCAGCTCACTGGCCTCCTTGATAGTCTCCAGTCGCTGCCGCGCCTCCTCATTCAGCCGATGGTGCCGGGGATGGAAGAGGTAAGCGTAGGCCCGCACGGCGCCGCGCCCCACCCGGCCGCGCAACTGGTAGAGCTGGGCCAGACCGAAGCGGTCGGCCCGATGAATGATGATGGTGTTGACGTTGGGGATGTCCAGCCCACTCTCGATGATGGAGGTGCAGACCAGGACATCAATGTACCCCTCCACGAAGTCGGCCATCACCTGCTCCAGGTCCGGCTCGCGCATCTGACCGTGAGCCACGCTGATGATCACCTCCGCCACCAGCTCTGAAAGACGGCGGGCCATGTAATCGATGCTGCGGACCCGGTTGTGGACGAAGTACACCTGACCGCCTCTCCCCACCTCCCGCAGGATGGCCTTGCGTATCAGGCTCTCATCGTAGGCTCCCACATAGGTCTGGATAGGGATCCGCTCCTGAGGGGGGGTGTCAATGATGGAGACGTCTCGCACGCCAGCCAGCGACATGTAAAGGGTGCGGGGGATAGGCGTCGCTGTCAAGGTCAGGACATCTACCTCCTTGCGCTTCTGTTTAAGATGCTCCTTGTGCGTCACCCCGAAGCGCTGCTCCTCGTCAACGATCAGCAGCCCCAGGTCCTTGAAGGCCACATCTGGTTGCAGCAGCCGATGGGTGCCAATGACGATGTCCACCGTCCCCGCTGTGAGTCCCTGGAGGATGTGGCGCTGTTCCCTGGGCGAGCGGAAACGGGAGAGCATCTCCACCTCTATGGGGAAGGGGCTAAGGCGGCGGTGGAAGGTCTGAAAATGCTGCTGAGCCAGCACGGTGGTGGGCACCAACACTGCAACTTGTTTGTGATCCATCACCGCCTTGAATGCCGCCCGCAAGGCCACCTCCGTCTTGCCATAGCCCACATCGCCGCAGATGAGACGATCCATGGGTTTGGGCTTCTCCATGTCCGCCTTCACCTCGCGGATGGCCCGGAATTGGTCTTCTGTCTCGTAGTATGGGAAGGAAGCCTCCAGCTCAGCCTGCCAGAGGGTATCGGGGGAGAAAGCATGGCCCTCCATAACCTCCCGTGCGGAGTACAGCTCCAGCAGATCCCGGGCCAGTTCCTCCACTGCCCGCTGGGCCCTCTCTTTGACCCGCGCCCAGTCGGTGCTCCCCAGCCGGTGGATGGTGGGCTCCCGGTCGTCGGCGCCTACGTAGCGGCTGAGCCGGTCCACACCGTGGATAGGCACATAGAGCCTGTCCTCACTGGCGTAGTCCACCTGAAGGTACTCCCCCTCCACACCGTGGATTGTCAAGTGGACCAGCCCGCGAAAGATGCCGATGCCATGTTCCACGTGCACCACGTAGTCTCCGGGGGAGACATCGGCGAAGAAAGCCTCGGGGGTCACCTTCTTACGGCGGATCACGTGCCGGGGCTCCGGCCGGGCCCAGCCGAAGATCTCAGCGTCGGTCTGAAGGATCAGTTCCCAGCGATCCACCCCGCGGCGCAAGGTCCACCCCTCGGCCAGGGCCCCGGATAGAAGGCTCAGGCTGCCTGGAGGGGGCAGTTCGGTGACCGCCTCTACAGGCACCAGGTGTGCTCCCCGCTCTCCCCACAGCTCAGCCAACCGCTTGGCCTGTCGGCTGAGGGCCACGATCCGGACCCCAGCCTTTCCCTGAACCTGCCACACATCCAGGAGGCGCCGCAGTTGGCCTCCGTAGCGCTCCCCAGGCACAAAGGCATCGTGCAGGCGGTAGGATGTGTCCCCTGACCCTGATGCCTGGTAGCCAAGGATGAGAGGTGGGTGCACTTCCCACACCTCCCGCAGATGGTCCCAGGTCCAATAAGGGAGGATGACCCCCTGGGGAAGTTCCCCCGCTCTGCTCAGGCTCTCCCGCAGGTCGAGAGCTTCTCTTTCAAACTCCGCCACCGCCGCTTCCAGCTCCGGCTCGTCATCCAGGAGTATGAGACCCTGAGGGGGGAGATAGTCCAGGAGTTGGCTGGGACGGGGATAGAGATAGGGGAGGTAGAACTCCATGCCGGGGAAACATTCTTCCTGTTCCAGGGCCTCCTGATCCTCCTCAAAACGCTGGCGTACGGCCTCGTGGCAGGGGCTCAGGTCCCACGCACTCATGGCCTTGGCAGCCCGCGGGCCCCGGCGGGGCAGAGCCTCACTGGCCGGCCCAATGGTCACCTGCTCGATGTGAGACTGGGAGCGTTGGGTAGCTGGATCGAAGATGCGCAGGGAGTCAATTTCGTCGCCAAAAAACTCGATGCGCACCGGCCACGGACTGGCCGGAGGGAAAACATCCACGATACCCCCCCGGCGGCTGAAGGTGCCCGGTCCCTGGACCACGCTGACCGGTTCATACCCCCAGGACACCCACTCCTCCAGAAGTTGGCGTAGCGCGACCTGTTGCCCCTGGCGCAGGGTGCGCCTCGCAGCACGGTATTCCTCCGGGGGAAGGGTCAGAGAGAGAAGCGCCCGGGTGGAGGCCACAACCAGGGGTGGCACGGTGGTGGGAGTGGATCGAGAACTGACCAGTCGCTCCAGCGTCCTCAGCCGCTGCTCAGTGGTCACCGGGCTCCAGGGGATGTGCTCGTAGGGCAGGGCATCGGGCTCGGAGAAGCGAAGGATTGCCTCCGGGTCTGGGGCCCATATCCGCAGTTCTTCATAGAGCTGCCGGGCCCGTTCCGCCTTGCCGGTGATGAGCATCAGCGGCCGTTTCAGGTCGTGATGGAGGGCAGCCACCAGGTAAGGACGAGCCGCCGCCAGGAGGTGAAGTGGCTGGGGGCCAGATGGCCCCTCGGATGAGCCACGGAGATCCTCAATCAGGCGGCGGTAAACAGATATGCAATTGAGGCAGTCCAACAAACCGGCGAGTTTCACCCTACATCTAATTGCACTGATTCATAGCCTCTTCAATGCCCAGCTCCAGGAAAGCTTCGATAGCGGCTATCGCTTTATCGTAAGTCGTGGCCATCGTAGCCAACTCCTCCTCACTGAAGTCGCTGAGCACGTAGTCTATCACCTCTACCCCAGCCGGAGGCCTTCCGATACCCACCCGCAGGCGGGCGAACTCCTCGGTGCCCAGGGCATCAATAATGGACTGCACGCCCTTGTGGCCGGCGGCGCTGCCCCCTGGGCGGAGTCGGATCTTCCCCAGCGGCAGGTCCAGGTCATCGTGCACCACCAGGATGTCCCGGGGCTCATAGCCATGGCGGGCCATAAGCCCTCGCACCGCCCAGCCACTTCCATTGACAAAAGTAATGGGCTTGGCCAGGATAACGGGATGGCCAGGGATCACTCCTCTGGCGATGCGGGCCTTAGCTTTCAGGCCGGTGAAGGTTAGGCCATGGGCCTGGGCCAGCGCATCCAGGCAATGAAACCCCACATTGTGGCGATTCTGTTCATATTTGGGCCCAGGATTGCCCAGGCCCACGATCAACTTCCATTCCAGTTCATCAGCCATCAAATTCGTCCCTTTCTTCACTGAAATGGGGCTCAAGCACACCCTATTTCTTTCTCCGATACCTTAGTTCCTACAATCGGCTAAGGAGGAGGGAGACCAGTCGGCGCAGCAGCGCCAGGATCACCACGAACAGGAATAATCCCCCTGCCGAGGCTCCGCCGTAACAGGCCGCGTTGCTCAGCCCCTCGATGCTGAGGGCCGAAGGGGGAGAATGATCAGCTTTGGTTCCCACCTTCTTCTCAGGCACAGCCGGTTCACTCACCGTGGGCTGAGGGGTGGGGGTGGGCAGTTTCGGCTGTTCGACCACGATAGTTGGTGTGGGCGGCAGGGGAGTGGGCGTGCGCGCGCGGGTGGGTGTAGCCTCCGAAGTGGGGGTTACCGTAGGAATGGTGTTGGAGACAGAAATGTTCCGCACGAAGTACTCGTCGTAGTTGCCGTCGCGGCGCACCACCCGCAGCCGCAGCTTATAAGCACCGTCGGGCACGGTGGTGGTGTACCAGATCTCCAGTTGCCCATTGATGACAGGTGTCTCATGGACCTGGCCTATGAACACCCATTCCTCAGTGGCCATTGGTGAATAGTAGAGCTCGTACTTCCAGAAATCGGGATGGGTGGCTGTTCCCTGCATGGCCACTGCCCCCGCCACCATCGCGTTGTCTCGCGGCGAGGTGATCCCCGGCGCTTGCGCGCCAGCCCACTGCCCCTTCGCCAGCCCTACAGCCAGCAGCACCAGCCCGGCCAGGACAGCCAACAGCCATGTTGTAGAGTGTTGTAAATTGAGCACCTGTGTCGGTTTCATTGCTACTCCTCAAGCGCACTTCAATGGACTTTAAGTGTAGCACAAAATGCTCTTAAGGACAAGAAGGCGCGAAAATTCCAGGTACACAGCACCCGTTGCTCTTTTTTCGAGGCCAAAGCCGATTATTCTGCCAGGACAAATCAAGGAGTTGCTTCAGCAGGCCCCTCGTAGTTTCTGGGTCAGGGAGGGGTGGGAATGGAACTTGATAGGTTTTGACAGTCACTCAACACTATACTGGATGGCGGAATCCAAGCCCGCAACGCCAGGTTCGGGCTTTTTTCATGGCACAAGTGGCCAAGGTGGTGGGAATGAGCAAGACCTCACGTCTGCCTGGCTTCTATCAATTGAACATCGAGGAGCGGACCGGAATGGTGGCCCAGTGGGCAGGGCTGGCTCCTGATGATATCTCTATGCTGCGGCAGGGCTTGGCCCTGGCCCAGGCGGAGAGGATGATCGAAAACGTGATCGGCACCTGCGCCCTGCCACTGGGGATCGCAGTCAATTTTCTCATCAATGGGCGCAACTATCTGATCCCCATGGCCATTGAGGAGCCCTCGGTGGTGGCCGGAGCCAGCTTTGCGGCGCGGCTGGTACGTGAAGGCGGCGGGTTTGAGACCACCTCCACCGATCCGATGATGATCGGCCAGATTCAGGTGCTGGGCCTATCCGATCCCTGGCACGCACGCTTCGACCTGCTGGCCGCCAAAGAGCAGGTGCTCGATCTGGCCAACCAGCAGGACCCGGTCATCGTCGGCCTGGGCGGCGGCGCGCGCGATCTTGAGGTGCGAGTTTTCCCCCATACCCTGAAGGACACAGGCAGCCCTGTCGGCCCGATGCTCGTCCTCCACCTGCTGTACGACGTGCGAGACGCCATGGGGGCCAATGCAGTCAACACCGCTTGCGAGGCCGTGGCCCCCATGGTGGAGGAGATCACCGGCGGCCGCGTGGTGCTGCGCATCCTCTCCAACCTGGCCGACCGAAGGCTGGTCCGGGCCAGGTGCGCAATCCCTCCCCAGGCCCTCACCCTTGATGAGTTCGCGGGAGAGACAGTGGTACAGCGCGTCCTAGAAGCCCACGCCCTGGCGACCGTGGACCCCTACCGCGCGGCGACGCACAACAAGGGGATCATGAATGGCATTGACGCCCTTGCAGTAGCCACGGGAAACGACTGGCGGGCGGTGGAGGCAGGGGCACATGCCTACGCTGCCCGCGGTGGAGCCTACAGACCGCTGTCGCGCTGGGAGAGGGACGCTGAGGGGAAGTTGGTGGGCACGCTGGAACTACCGTTGGCAGTGGGCACTGTGGGTGGAGCGACGAAGGTGCATCCCACAGCACGACTGGCGCTCAAGATCCTGGGGGTTGAGTCTGCCCGCGAGTTGGCGGAGGTGATGTGTGCTGTGGGGCTGGCCCAGAACCTGGCTGCCCTACGTGCCCTGGCGACCGAGGGCATCCAGCGAGGTCACATGGAGCTACACGCCCGGCAGGTGGCCATTGCCGTTGGAGCTGAAGGGGAGTTGATCGAGCGGGTGGCCGAACGGATGGTGCAAGAGCGAGTGATCCGCCCCGATCGGGCGGAAGCGATCTTAGCAGAGCTCAGGCAGGGCACAGACTTCTAATTGACCCGCAGGAGAAAACACCAGACACAAGGAGGCTAGAATGGACAAAGTACGGCTTGGCCTGATCGGCACCGGCGGTATGGGCATAGCACACATCCACCTCATCAAGGACATTGAGGAGGCGGAGTTGACCGCCGTGTGCGACATTGATCAGGAGATCTGCGAAGGGGTATCGGCCGAGAATGAGGTGCCGGGGTTTGTGGACTACAAAGCGTTGATTGACAGCGGACTGGTGGAGGGGGTGATCGTAGCCACCCCCCACTATTTCCATCCACCCACCAGCATTTACGCCATGCGGCAAGGGGTGCACGTCCTATCGGAGAAGCCGGTGGCGGCGACGGTGAAGGCCGCCGACGAGATGAACCGCGCCGCCGAGGAAACGGGCGTGAAGTTCGCGGTGATGTACCAGCGGCGGACGACGCCCCTCTACCAGGCCGCCCGGAAGCTGATTGACGAAGGCTGGCTGGGAGAATTGTACCGCACCTGCTGCGTTGATACCCACTTCCGAAGCAAAGCCTATTACGATTCAGCCGGATGGCGGGCCACCTGGAAGGGCGAGGGCGGCGGCGTCACTATCAACCAGGCCCCGCACGGGATTGACGTATTCATGTCCCTGGGCGGGCTTCCCTCCCGTGTGATAGCCCGGACGGCAACGCGGCGGCATGACATCGAGGTGGAGGACGAGGCTTCGGCCATGCTGGAGTACGAAAATGGCGCCATCGGTTACTACCACACCAGCACGACGGAAGCACCGACCACCGAATACATGGAGTTCTGCGGCGAGAAGGGCAAGCTGGTGATCTCCAATGGAAAGCTCACCTTCTGGACCCTGGAGACACCGGTGCAGGAGTTCACCGACACCACTGAAGGGATGTGGGCCAGCCCACCGGCTGAGGAAGAGGAGATGGTGCTGGAGGAGCGGGAGACCGGCCACGCGGCCGTGATCCGCAACTTTGCGCGGGCCATCCTCTACGATGAGTCGCTGATCACGCCGGGCGTGGAGGGGATTTGGACCGTGGAGTTCATCAACGCCCTGATTCTCTCTGGCAAGAGGGGGAAGCCGGTGGACATCCCGGTGGACCGCGAGGAGTACGAGGCCTTCCTTGAGGAGATGAAGAGAACCTCCAGGGAGAAGGTGATGACTGGTCCCGATCAGCGAATCACGGACACCAATATTTAGTCCCCAGTCCTCAGTCCTAAGTCCTGATGGTGGACTATGGACTGTGGACTGTGGACCAAGGACTAAGTCATGAGACCGCTGCGCGAGGTGGGCATCGTAGGCTATGGGGCCTATATCCCCTGTTACCGGCTGCCCGCTGCAGAGGTGGCCCGGGTGTGGCAGGGTGAGGGAACCAGTATGCCTATCCGAGAGAAAGCCGTGCCAGGACTTGACGAGGACAGCGCCACCATGGCTATCGAGGCGGCGCGCAACGCCCTGGCCCGTGCTCAGGTGGACCCGAGCCAGATCCGCGCCGTGTGGGTGGGCAGCGAGTCTCATCCCTACGCTGTCAAGCCCACCTCCACCATCGTCGCCCAGGCCATCGGTGCTGTGCCCCACGTGCTGGCCGCCGACTGCGAGTTCGCCTGCAAGGCTGGCACGGAGGCCATTCAAACAGCCATGGGGTTGGTTGGCTCAGGCATGGCCGACTATGCGTTGAGCATCGGCGCTGATGCGGCCCAGGGCCGGCCTGGAGATGAGCTGGAGTACACTGCCGGTGCCGGCGCAGCGGCCTTCCTCATAGGCCCAGCGGAGGAATCGGCAGCCCTCATCGAGGGCTCCACCTCCTACGTGACTGATACCCCCGACTTCTTCCGGCGGCCCGGACAGCGCTATCCACAGCACACCGGTCGCTTCACTGGCGAGCCAGCCTACTTCCACCACACCGAGTCGGCTGCCCGCCATCTGCTGGAGGAGGTAGGGGCTGAACCGGCCGATTTCGCCTACGCCATCTTCCACCAGCCCAATGTCAAGTTCCCACAACGGGCTGCGCAGCGGCTGGGGTTTACCTACGACCAGATCAAAGTGGGCATGCTGGTCAACGAGATTGGCAATGCCTACGCCGGTTCCTCCCTGCTGGGGTTGACCGCCGTGCTGGACGTAGCCCGGCCCGGAGAGTGCATCTTCCTTGTGAGCTTCGGCTCTGGCGCGGGTAGCGACGCTTTCTCCCTTCTGGTCACCGATCTCATCGAGGAAGGGCAGCGCCGGGCACCTCTGACCCGTGACTACATCGCCCGGCGGGTGATGGTAGACTACGCTACCTACGTGCGCTACCGGCGAAAGCTGCGTATGCACTGACAAATGTCAAATTCAAATGCCCAATTTCAGATGATATTTCGGGATTTGAGATTGAAGGATGCGCGACGTCACCATAATTGGCATCGGACAGACGCCGGTGGGCGAACACTGGCATAAATCGCTGCGACAGTTGGCCGGGGAGGCAGTCTCAGCGGCGTTGCAGGACGCTGGCCTGGAGCGGGCTGACGCCCTCTATGTGGGCAACATGCTCTCCGGCGAGATCGCCGCGCAGGAGCATCTGGGGGCCCTGATAGCCGATTTCGTGGGCTTGCGGGGCATCGAGGCCTACAAAGTGGAGGCTGCCTGCTGTTCAGGGGCCGCTGCGCTGCGGATCGGCTACATAGCCGTGGCCGGGGGCCTACAGGACATCGTCATAGTCTGTGGGGTGGAGAAGATGACCGACGTCCTGGGCCGGGACACGACGGCTGCCCTGGCGCTGGCAGGGGATGGCGACTACGAGGCTGCCCTCGGTCTCTCTTTCGTGGCCATAAACGCCCTGCTTATGCGCCGCTACATGCACGAGTACGGTGTCTGTCACCAGGACTTCGCTCCCTTCAGCGTCAATGCCCATCGGAATGGAGTGGGCAATCCTTATGCTATGTTTCGGTGGCCTATCACCGCCCAGGCCTTCGCTCAGGCGCGGATGATTGCCGATCCCATCAACCTGCTCGACTCCTCCCCCATCGCCGATGGCGCGGCTGCGGTCGTGCTGTGCCCCACAGCCCAGGCCGGCGAGTTCACCAACCACGCGGTGCGTATCCGTGCCTCGGCCACGGCTACCGACAGCGTGGCCTTGCACGACCGGCGCGATCCGCTCTTCCTCAGCGCCGCATATCAGTCGGCCAGGAAGGCCTATCAGCAGGCGGGGATCAGGCCCCAGGACCTCGATCTCTTCGAACTGCACGACGCCTTCACGATCATGGTTGCCCTTTCTCTGGAGGCCTCCGGCTTCGCTGAACGGGGGCAGGGTGTGCGCCTGGCCCAAGAGGGGGAGATCACACTGGAGGGCCGTATCCCCATCTGCACCATGGGAGGCTTGAAGGCACGCGGGCATCCCGTCGGGGCCACGGGCCTCTATCAGGTAGTGGAGGTGGTACAGCAGTTGCGAGGGCAGGCGGGGCCCAACCAGATTGAGGGTGCCTCACTGGGCATGGCCCAGAACATCGGGGGCAGCGGTGCCACCGTCGTCACTACCATCTTGGAGAGAGCAGAGTAGACCAAGGGCATGGCTGTAGTAAGCTGCAGGTTACCAATCGGAAGTTGCAAGTTTGATCAGAGAACTTGTAGCTTGCAACTTTCAACTTGAAACTCATGTAAGGAGGATTCCATGTTCACACTGAGTGCTTTTGCCGATGAGATATCACCAAACCTGACCAAGCAATTGGATGTCCTGGAGTCGGAGGGGATACGCTACCTGGAGCTGCGAGGGGTCTGGGGTAAGGGTGTGCTGCAGTTGGACGATGGAGAGATTGCCACCATCAAAGAGGAACTGAATGCCCGGGGGATGGGGGTATCGGCCATTGGCTCTCCCATAGGCAAGATGCGGCTTGATGAGCCCTTTGAGCCTCACCTGGAGAAGTTCAAGCGAGCGGTGGAACTGGCTGAGTTCTTCGGCTGCGAGTACATCCGCCTCTTCTCCTTCTACCCGCCCCTGGGCGAGAAGGCGGCCGACCACCGGGATGAGGTGTTCGAGCGCATGTGGGCTCTGGATGAGGCAGCTAAGGGGCACGCTGTGAAATTGGCCCACGAGAACGAGCGGGCCATCTACGGTGACATCCCTGACCGCTGCCATGACCTGTTGACCACGCTCCCCAGGGAGCGCTGGGTTGCAGTCTTTGACCCAGCCAACTTCGTCATTGAGGGGGTGAAGCCCTTTGACGATGCCTATCCATTGCTGGAGGAGTTCATCGCCTACTGTCACATCAAGGATGCCACCTTCGATCCTCCTGAGATCAAGCCAGCCGGTGAGGGAGATGGGCAGATTCCTGAGGTGTTGAGCGCGCTAGACCAAAAAGGGGTGAGTTGCTTCCTCACCTTGGAGCCGCACTTGGCCATGGCTGGTCAGTTCCGTGGTTTCACCGGGCCCGAGCTGTTTCGCAAGGCCTCGGACGCTTTGAAGAAGGTGCTGACTGAGATCGGTGCAGAGTGGGACTGAACCGAGTTTGGAGGTTGAGATGCAGATACCGCGTTATTGGAGGTTGAGTCAACAGCGATATGGGTTAGCAGGTGAGGTGTGTGAGTCGTGTGGGGAGAAGCTGTTCCCGCCGCGAGATGTGTGTCCAGTATGCCAGCAGCCGGCCAGCAAGCCCTTCACCTTCAGTGGACGGGGGAAGGTCTACTCTTACTCGGTGGTGCGGCGAGCACCGGAGGGCTTCGAGGAGTTCGTGCCCTATACCGTAGCGTTGGTCAAGCTGGAGGAGGGGCCGCTGGTCACAGCGCAGCTCACCGATGTGGACAACGAAGAGGTGAAGATCGGGATGGAGGTGGAGATGGTGACCCGAAAGCTCCGAGAGGAGGGAGAGGACGGGTTGATCATCTACGGCTACAAGTTCCGACCTCAGTTGGCGGTGGCCGGAGAATAAGGGCGACCCTCTGGGTCGCCTGAGAAAGCAAGGGGGTTGCGGTCTGCTGGCCACAGGCTGTGCTGCAACCCCCCACCTCTATCTCACCTCTGATGGCCTCTATTCTCCCTCTCCGGAATTGCCACGCACCCCTCCTGAAAGCACTTCGTCCCCGCTGCCCCCTTCTTCATCACAACCACACCTGTTTTGCTCTTTCCTATCCGCTTCATACGTGATATAATAAATGTGATGGATGAGTTGTGAGTCAAGTAGGGGCTATCCTCCGTGATCGCCCTCTGTGCCGGAAAGTGAAAGCGACTGATGTTTCGAAATCTGCTCACCAAGGTGATGGGCGATCCCAACGAGCGGGAGCTGCACCGGCTGCAGCCCCTCGTGGAGGCCATAAATAGGCGGGAACCAGAGGTCCAGGCTCTGTCCGACACAGAACTGAGGGCCAAGACAGATGAGTTCCGCCGTCGGCTGGCGGAAGGCGAGACCCTGGATGACCTCCTGACCGAAGCCTACGCTGTAGTGCGGGAGGCTGCCAAGCGCACTGTTGGCATGCGCCTCTTCGATGTGCAACTGATCGGCGGCATCGTCCTCCACGAGGGCAAGGTGGCGGAGATGAAGACCGGTGAGGGGAAGACCCTGGTAGCGACCCTGCCTCTGTACCTCAATGCCTTGGAGGGCAAGGACGTGCATCTGATCACCCCCAATGACTATCTGGCCAAGTTCGGTGTGCAGTGGATGGGACCCGTCTATCACCTGCTAGGGGTCTCGGCCGGCTGCATCCAGCCCATGGCCCCCGACCCTCGACTAGGTTCCTTCTTGTTCGATCCCGATTATCGCTCCGCCGACGACCGCTACGAAAACCTGCGTGCGGTGTCACGGCGGGAAGCCTACGAAGCGGACATCACCTATGGCACCAACAGCGAGTTCGGCTTCGACTACCTGCGCGACAACATGGCCATGTCGCTGGATCAGTGCGTTCAGCGGGGGCTCCACTACGGCATTGTGGATGAGGTGGACTACATCCTCATTGATGAGGCCCGCACCCCACTCATCATCTCCGGTCCGGGGGAGGAGCCCGATCCCAACTACGAACGGATGTCCCGATTGGTGCCCCGGCTCAGGCGGGATGAGGATTACCTGGTTGACGAGAAGGCTCAGATCTTGACCCTCACCGAGTTGGGCATTGAGAGGATGGAGCGCTGGCTGGGGATTGACAATCTGTACTCCGACGAAAACTACCGCCTGACGCCCTACATTGACAACGCCCTGCGGGCTCACGTCCTCTTCCACCGCGATCACGACTACGTGGTCATGGATCACCAGGTGATCCTGGTAGACGAGTTCACTGGACGGATGATGCATGGCCGCCGCTACTCCGAGGGACTGCATCAGGCCATCGAGGCCAAGGAAGGGGTGCCCATTCAGCGGGAGAACCTGACCCTGGCTACCATCACCCTCCAGAACTACTTCCGCATGTACGATAAGCTGGCGGGGATGACTGGCACAGCGGCCACGGAGGCCGAGGAGTTGGACAAGATCTACGGGCTGCAGGTGGTGGTGCTGCCGACTAACGTCGAATACCGCGCCACCTATGGCGACTTAGTCACCCACCGCCGCCCCATCAGCGAGATCGAAGAGGTGAGCTTTGCTGGGATGTTGAACGGGCGCGATGACGTCGAGATAACGACTTACGAGCGCTCCGACGGGTCGGAGAGACGCTACTTCCAGCGTCTTGATCTCCCCGACGTGGTCTACAAGACGGAAGGAGCCAAGTTCCGGGCCGTGATTGATGAGATCGAGGGTTGTCACCGACGAGGCCAGCCGGTGCTGGTGGGCACGGTGGCCATTGAGACCTCGGAGCAGCTCTCGCGGATGCTCAGACGGCGGGGCATCCCTCATGAGGTGCTCAATGCCAAGCGGCACGAACAGGAGGCGCGCATCATCGCCCAGGCTGGACAGTCAGGCGCGGTGACCATCGCCACAAACATGGCTGGCCGAGGGGTGGATATCCGGCTGGGCGGCGATCCGGAGGGATTAGCCCGCGAGCGGTTGCGCCGTCAGGGATATGACCTAACAGCCCTCCCCGATGGGGTGTGGGAGAAGGCATTGGCCGAGGCCAGGCGGGATTACGCCCAGGATCAGAAGCGGGTGCTGGAGCGGGGTGGCCTGCACGTGATCGGCACTGAGCGACATGAGGCCCGCCGCATTGACAACCAGCTCCGAGGGCGCTCAGGCCGCCAAGGCGATCCCGGCTCCTCTCGCTTCTATGTCTCACTGGGGGATGAGTTGATGCGCCGCTTCGGGGGCGACCGCGTGGCGGGCCTCATGGACCGTCTAGGGCTGGAGGAGGACATCCCCATCGAGCACGACCTGGTCTCCAAATCCATCGGGAGCGCCCAGGTGCGGGTGGAGGGTTTCAATTTCGACATCCGCAAGCACGTCCTGGAGTACGACGACGTGGTCAACAAGCAACGGGAGGTGATCTACACCCAACGGCGACAGATCCTGAGCCAGGACAACCTACGGCCTACCATCCAGCGTATGGTGGAGGAGGAACTGAAGGCGTTGGTGGCCGGGCACACTGCTGTGGAAGAGTACGAGGAGTGGGACCTGGCAGGGCTCCAGTCTGCAGTGCGGGCCATCCTCCCTCTGCCTCGCCGTCTGCGTCCTCAGGATTGGGAGGGACTGCCTGCCCACGAGATCGAGGCCCAGTTGGTGGCCCTGGCCGATGAGTTCTACACTGCGAAGGAGCGGAAACTAGGGTCGGAGATGATGCGCCAGGTCGAGCGTTTCATCCTGTTGCACACCGTGGACAACCTCTGGATCCGCCACCTCACCGACCTGGACAACCTGCGGGAGGGGATCGGCCTGCGGGCCTATGGCCACCAAGACCCCCTGGTTGCCTTCCAGCGGGAGGCCCACGAGATGTACGATGACTTGGTGGCTGCTGTCCAGCACGACGTGGCGCGGGCCATCTACCACGTTGAAGTGCAGGAGGCCCCTCGACGCCGGCCTGCGCAGGCCACACGGCCCCGGAGGATAGCTCCAGCAGCTACTCAGCGGCCGGCCATGCAGACCAGAGCGGTCGGTCGCAATGACCCCTGTCCCTGTGGCAGTGGCAAGAAGTATAAGAACTGCTGCATGCGAAAGGAGAGAGTTGCCGCCGGTAGTGCGCCCGTGGCCCAGGCAGCGGGGGGCAGGTCGAAGCGCAAGAGGCGATCGCGTCGTCGGCGTCGGTAGAAAGGTCGGGAGTAAGGAGGATATCAATATGGCACACCGTAAACTTCCTATTCCACCTCACTTCGATCCGGGTAAAGTGGGTGAGGTTTGGAGAGTTCCCTATCAGGAACGGGCTGAGGAAGCTGAGAAGTGGGCAAAGCAACATAACATACAGCCTGCGGCCAATGACAGATTCAAAATCTGTCTAGTGGCAGTAGATGTGCAGAAAGCCTTTTGTATTCCTGGCTTTGAATTGTTTGTCAGTGGACGTTCCGGGACCGGGGCGGTTGACGACAATCGAAGGCTGTGTGAATTCATCTACCGGAACCTGGATGTGATTACCCAGATTGCTCCGACGATGGACACGCACCAGGCGATGCAGATCTTCCACTCCGCCTTCTGGGTTAACGACGAGGGCGAGCACCCAGAGCCCTACACACTAATCACGATGGAGGATGTTGAGGAAGGCCATTGGAAGTTTAACTCCGTGCTTTCTCGCAGTCTTGGGATAGATGATGAATACGGTCAGCAGCATGTGGAACACTATACAAAGGCATTGAGAGAGGGTAGCAAATACGATCTGACCATATGGCCCTATCACGTCATGTTGGGGAGCATTGGCCATGCGCTGGTCCCGGCTGTGGAGGAAGCCATCTTCTTCCACAGCATAGCACGATATAGTCAGCCCAGTTTTCAGGTCAAAGGGGACAACCCGCTGACCGAGCACTATTCAGTCCTTGGCCCAGAGGTGTTGGAGGGGCCGGACGGAGAGCCGATTGCCCAGAAAAATGTCCAATTCATTGAGCGGCTCTTGCAGCTCGATGCGGTCATCATCGCTGGACAGGCCAAGAGTCACTGTGTGGCCTGGACGATTGATGATCTGCTGCAAGACATTTACCTTCGGGATGAGAAGTTGGCTCAGAAAGTGTATCTCCTGGAGGATTGCACCTCCCCAGTCGTCGTACCCGGGGTGATGGACTACACGGGTGAAGCGAACGCCGCATTCCAGAGATTTGCTGATGCGGGAATGCATATTGTCCGCTCCACCGATCTCATCGAGAGCTGGCCTGGCATCAGGCTTTGATGAGGAGAAACGCGCTGATGACCCAGAAGACCATCCTTTCGACCCCTCTTGCCCTCTCCGAAGACCGGGCCGACATCTACTTCGCCCACACTCAAGAGATCCTGAAGGCCGAGGGCCTGAATCCGGTGGTCACCATGGAGGTCTTTTCCAATAGAGCTGGCATCCTGTGCGGCATACGAGAGGTACTGGACCTGCTGGCCGCCGTCCTGCCTGAGGACACCGAGGTGTGGGCCCTGGAGGAGGGAGAGCCGATGGAGGCCAAGGAGGTGGTCCTGCGCATCACCGCCCCCTACCAGAGCTTCGGCCTGTATGAGACGGCATTTCTGGGCATTCTGGCCAGCGAGAGCGGCTGGGCCACGGCGGCGCGGGAGTGCGTGGAGGCGGCGGGCGATGCCCCCGTCATCAGCTTTGGGGCGCGCCACGTGCACCCCGATATCTCAGCGCGGATGGAGTACGCGGCGCTGGTAGGCGGCTGTGCAGGATGCGCCACGCCGGCCGGCGCGGCGCTGGGGGGCATCCAGGCCAGCGGCACCATGCCCCATGCGCTGATCCTCATCTTCGGCGATACCGTGGAGGCCACCCTGGCCTTTGACCGACACATGCCCCCCGAGGTATCGCGCATCTCCCTGGTGGATACTTTCAAGGATGAGGCTGAGGAGGCTCTGCGGGTAGCCGAGGCCCTGGGCGACCGGTTGTGGGGCCTGCGGCTGGACACCCCTGCAGAGCGGGGACGTGTCACGCCTGAGTTGGTGAAGGAGGTGCGTGCCCGGCTGGATCAGGCGGGCTTCCCTCACGTCAAGATTTTTGTCAGCGGAGGAGTGGGTCCGGAGCGCATTCAGCTCTTTGGGGCGGCGGGCGCTCCAGTGGATGGATACGGAATGGGGAGTGCCATCAGCGGGGCGCCACCCATTGATTTCACTGCCGACATCAAGGCCATCGAAGGCAAATCCCTGGCCAAACGGGGACGCATCCCCGGCCTCACTCCCAACCCCCGGTTGAAGAGAGTGCTCCTGGCCCCATAGAGAACAGGCCCGCGATCATACGCGGGCCTGTGATCGTTGGAGGAGCTAACGCCTCTGACCAGGGGCTGAGGCCTGAGCGTCGATCTATTCCTCTTCTTCCTCTTCCGCCGTCGGCGTGGGGGCGATGGCCTGGATCAACTGGTCCAGCATCTCGTAGGCGAAGGTCTGGCGGAAGCCAGCCAGGCAGGCCACCAGGAAGGGAAGCCATTCAGCGGCCGGAACAGGGAAGCAGTGGGCCCCTCCCCACCCGTTTCAGGACTTCCTCCTCTTCACTGGGCCCCTCCGGAGGTGGAGGCGGCCGGAATGCTACCTCAGGCAGCTCGTGCTCCTCCGGCTGTGGGAGAGGAGGCGCGCTGGACTGAGGTACTGTTGCTTCAGGAGGAATTTCCTCCAGAGGTCTCATCGCCACCGGCGCTGTTGGGGCCTCTGCCTCCTCTTCCCTCTCCACCTGGTGTCGGGGTCCAAGACCCTCGACCGGAGGAAGCCCATTGCCGAAGAGAATATCCACTCCCTTGTCCTTGATACTGGCTTTACGCCTGCTCATTCAGAATCACCTCCGCTAGCGTCCTGTAGGCTTCAGCGCCGGGATGACGGCTGGCATATTCCAAGATGGGCTGACGAGCTACCGGGGCTTCGGCGAAGCGGATACTGCTTGTAATCACGATGGGGAAGACCTGATCGCCTATGGCGGCCCGAAGCTCTTCTTCACCACGCTGTTGCCAAGTGATAGAAAACCTGGTATACTGAAACTACGGTCGGGCAAAGGGGCGATGGAGGCCCTCAGGGGCTACGCGGCATCAATGGGTTCCCTACGAAGAAGGAGGTGACTGTCATGGCGAAGTTCGACAAGACCATCGTGATCGCTGCTCCCTTGAGCGACGTGTTTGATTACGTCTCACAACCAGAGCATTTCCCAAACTTTCTGCCTATAGCCGATCTTCAGTTTCTCACTCACATGCACCGCGGAGTTGGCACGCGCCTTCGCTACAACTTCACCCTCGTCGGCAGGAGAATGCTGACAGAGTGCGACCTGACCAGGCTGGAATTGGACGAGAGTTTGGCGTTCCATTCCACCAGGGGTGTAACCTGCGATTGGGGCTTCACTTTCAAAGAAGTGGAAGGCGGCACTCAACTCCGCTGGGAGGGCGAATACGACATACCCCTAGGATTTCTGGATAAGCTCCTGGGGAGGAGTGCAGGCATGGAACGAGCGATGGAGGCCGCCGTTGAGGACAGCCTGCAAAAGCTCAAAGAGACGCTTGAATCGGGCTGAGGCCCTTGCCCAGGACAAATGACATATGAGGGTTGTGCAGACCAGCGGTGGGATCGAGAGACGCAGCGTAGCCCCGCTGCTCAGGTAAACATGCAAAGGAGATCATTCATGGAGCTCATGGAGGCCATTCGCAAACGACGCAGTATCCGCAAGTACCGGCCCGATCCCGTGCCTCAGGAGGACATCGAATACGTGCTGGAGGCAGCGCGGCTGGCCCCCTCCTGGGCCAACAGCCAGTGCTGGCACCTCGTGGTGGTCACCGACCCCCAAGTGAAGGAAGCGGTGGCCAAAGCGGGCAACCCCTGGACCGCACAGGCGCCGGCCCTCATCGTCGCCTGTGCTGATGCCACCAAGCCGGGCACCAAAGGTGACCAGCAGTACTACATGCTGGACATCGGCATCGCTGTGGAACACCTGATCCTTGCTGCGACCGATCGGGGCCTGGGTACCTGCTGGATCGGAGCTTTCAAAGAGGAGGTTGCCAGGGAAGCTCTGGGCGTGCCAGACTCCATCCGCGTGGTGGCCTTCACCCCTCTGGGCTACCCGGCTGAGCCCCCCGGTCCTCAGCGGCGCAAATCGCTGAACCAAATCGTAAGCTACAACCGATACGAGGCCCTCTGAGGAAAGGTGCAAAATCAAGCCAAACGAAAGTTGAAGCCGGGTCAGGCGACGGCGGGAGCCTGGGTAGGGCTCGTCCACCCCGAGGTGACCGAGATCATGGCCCAGATGGGGTTCGACTGGCTGGTGTTCCCTGGCCTGACGCCAGGACAGGCGACACTGAACATGCTCCTCTCACTATCGAGACGGTGCAGGAGCTGATCCAGGCTATGTAGGGCAGCGACGCAGTGCCCCTTGTCCGAGTGGCCTGGAATGACCCCGTCCTCATCAAGCTGGCCCTGGACATCGGCGCCTACGGGCTGGTCATCCCCTGGGTGAACAGCCGGGAGTAAGCCCTGCAGGCCGTGCGGGCCTGCCGATACCCTCCCCAGGGCATCCGAGGCGTGGGACCCCGGCGCGCATCCAGGTATGGGCTGGAGTTCAGCTACTACCTGGCTCAGGCTGACGAGGAGATCCTGACCGTGGTCCAGATCGAGACTCAGGCCGCCGTGGAGCACATTGACGAGATCCTGTCCGTGGAGGGGATTGACGCCTTCTTCATCGGCCCCGCTGATCTCTCCGCCTCGCTGGGGTATCTGGGAAGGTGGGACGCTCCCCCGGTGCTGAGGACGATAGATAGGCTGCTGGAGGCGGGGAAGCGGAAGGGGGGTGCCGGCGGGTATCTTCGCCCTGAGCCCGGACCATGCCCGGGAGTGTCTGGATAGGGGATTCCAGTTCGTGGCCCTGGGCTCAGCGGCGGGGTTCATGATCCAGGGCGCCGCCAGTGCCCTGGAACGAGCAGGCTGGAGGCGAGAGCAGTGAACCGAACAGTGGTGTTGATCCAACAGGGCACCGATGGGGCAGAGATGGCCTACCAGGCACTGGAGGAGTTGGGAGCGCGGGAGGTCCTCTCCCTCAGACGTAGGATCCTCATCAAGCCCAACATCACGGTGAACAGGCCTGCCTCCAGCGGGGTCACCACGCACGCCAGCGTGGTGGAAGGGGTGCTGCGCTTCCTGTGCGATCACCGGCTGGGAGAGGAGGTGGCCATCGGGGAGGGCGGGGGATGCGATATCAGCCGCGCGTTCCGGGAACTGGGCTTCGCGCGGGTGGCGAAGCAGTACGGGGCGCGGTTGGCTGACTTCAACCGGGATGAAGCGGTCCTGGCCCGAATCCCCCATCCCCTAGCCCAGAGGGAATTCAAGCTGGCCCGCATGGTGACGGAGTGCGATTGCATCATCAACCTGCCCTGCCTCAAAGTGCATACCGGGGAGAGCCAGGTTACCCTCTGTATGAAGAATCTGATGGGCTGTCTGGTCCGTCCGCGCGGCTTCATGCATCATGACTTCAACCGAAGGGTGATAGACCTTCTGCGAGCGGTGGGGCACTCGGAGCTGAACCTTATTGACGCCATTGTGGGCCACGAGGGTGGTGAGATCCATGGGGATCCAGCAGGGATGGAGTTGTTGATCGCCAGTCGAGACCCGGTGGCCGCCGACGCAGTGGGGGCGGCAGTGATGGGCTTCAACGAGAGGGAGGTGGGCCACATCGCTCTGGCCGGAGAGATGGGGCTGGGTCAGGCGTCGTTGGATGAGATCGAGCTTCGCGGCCCTGCTATGGAGCGAGTGAGGCGTCCCTTTCGGCGCGCTCGGTGGTAGGGTGATGAAAGTTCTCATTGATACTGTCCTGTTCGACTTCGACGGCACACTGGTGGAGATTGCGCTGGACTTTGCGGAGATGCGGCACCAGGTGCTGACCCTGGCTGCTCGCTATGGCGCAGTTCCTCCAAAGGAACTGTACATCCTAGAGATCATTGCCCATGCACAGCAGCAATTGGCGGCCTGCGATCCTCAGGCAGCCCGGTCCTTCCTCCAAGAGGCGGAGCGGATCCTGACCGACATCGAGATAGAGGGGGCTGATCGGGCCGAGCCCTTGCCCGGTGCCGAGGAGACACTGCGAAAGCTCCACGAGCGGGGTGTGAGGATCGGCATAGCGACCCGCAACTGCCGTCCTGCTGTGGAGCGCGTTCTGGCCCGCCTTTCCCTCCCCCATGACCTGCTCCTGACCCGCGACGATGTGGCCCGGGTCAAGCCCGACCCCGCCCACCTGCTGGAGGCGGTGCGCCGGTTGGGTAACCGGCCGGAGCGGGTGCTCATGGTGGGTGACCATCCCATGGACATCCTCGCCGGTCGGCAGGCCGGAATGCGCACTGCAGCCATCACCACCACCCGTCCGGCATCCGACTTCGCCGATGTACACCCTGACCTGGTGATAGAGAGCATCCCGGAGCTA
>Ga0209979_1000861_pt1 | contig 36835 bp, 32 predicted proteins | sample AnhtaG_FD_183114 | JGI IMG/M metagenome (GOLD analysis project Ga0209979, IMG submission 183114) | Deep subsurface microbial communities from Anholt, Denmark to uncover new lineages of life (NeLLi) - Anholt_01485 metaG (SPAdes) (version 2) | ecosystem: Environmental > Aquatic > Marine > Oceanic...
GCATTCCAATAGTTTTGAAAGGCTTCAAACATGTGCTTGATCTCAAGAGAGTCCCCCCGCGATGCCTTCAGGTGGGCAAACGAGACGCCATAGTCCACCGGTCCGACGACAAGGATACCGTATACCGTTCCCAGAAAGCCGAGGAAACCCGCTGCCGCACCCTGAGTCCAGCCACCCATCCCGACGGGGATGCCAATGACGAAGCCAATGATACCTATTAAGAACAGCTCTAGGAAATACTTCCAGAGTTGCCGCCATCCGTTCCCGTAGGCCGAACCCACCCCCGGTGCCAGCGTAACAGAGTTCTTTTGGACGTTACTATCCTGCATATCGACAGCCCTCCTGTTAGTCTTCCTCCGGTACGAATAACTCCTGCCCGGTTAATGTTATAGCTGATGGTTTTAATGACTATATATCACGATGGTAGGCTTGTCAATATGACGCCATTCGTTAGTTCGAATCCAACCCCCGCTGCCCTGGTTTAATGTGGCGATAGACTATGGATATAGTCTACTTCTAGTCCTAGGCAGATAATTACTCCTAGAGAGCTATAAGTTGCACTTCTTGACGATTTGTTCACACATCGGCTAGTTTACCCACTTGCAGCCTCCGCCGTCGCCTCTTGACAGCCAGCGATGATGGGTGTTAACATCGCCACACTAATTGAAATGGGAAATGCCCAGTTTCAAGGAGGAATACTCATGAAAGCGGTTGTATGCACAAAATACGGACCACCGGATGTTCTTCAGCTCAAAGAGGTAGATAAACCTGTTCCTAAAGATAATGAAGTACTGGTAAGAATATATGCGACAACAGTAACAAGAGCGGGCTGCGCCTTTATAAAGGGTGACCCTCTTATTTCAAGATTTTTCTCTGTGGATGGGTTCCACCTCACTGGTCTCATGAGACCAATCAACCCTAGGCCAGGGGTTGAGCTAGCCGGAGAGATTGAAGCAGTAGGCAAAGATGTAAAGCTGTTTAAGAAAGGTGACCAAGTTTTTGGAGAATGTCTTGGTGCTTACGCTGAGTACATATGTCTGCCTGAAGAAGGGGTGCTGGCAATAAAGCCGGCCAACATGACCTATGAGGAAGCCGCCGCCGTCTGTGATGGGGTATTAACAGCATTGCCTTACCTTAGAGACAAGGGAAACATCCAGAGCGGACAAAAAGTCCTTATCTATGGAGCTTCTGGAAGTATAGGTACTGCTGCGGTACAGCTCGCCAAGTACTTTGGGGCAGAAGTTACCGGGGTATGCAGTACCACGAACTTAGAAATGGTGAAATCTCTTGGTGCCGATAAGGTAATTGATTACACTAAGGAGGATTTCACCAAAACCGGCCAGACCTATGACATCATCTTTGACACAGTAAGCAAGAGTTCATTTTCACGTTGTAAGAGCTCGCTAAAGCAAAGAGGGGTCTATCTTAAGACTTTCCCTACGCTGGCGAATCTGACTTCAAAGATCGGCAGCAAAAGGGCAATGTTTGCGGCCGTAGGTATGAGGCCATCAAGCGAAAAGACTAAAGATCTAATCTTCGTCAAAGAGCTTATTGAGGCGGGAAAGATAAGATCGGTCATAGATAGACGCTATCCGTTGGAACAAATTGCCGAGGCTCACAGGTATGTCGACAAAGGACACAAAAAGGGAAATGTAGTCATAACTGTGGAACATATTTAGATGAGACCAATTCGGGTATAAGTGAAGGAATACTTATGAAAGCGATTGTATGCACAAAATACGGACCACCGGATGTTCTTGAATTAGAAGAGGTAGAAAAACCTGTTCCTAAAGATAATGAAGTGCTTATAAAGATTCACGCAACAACAGTAACAGCAGGGGACTGTGAGATGCGCAGTCTCAAATTCCCTATATTGTTGCGGCTCCTCGCGCGAATAGGATTTGGTTTCAGAGGACCAAGAAAAAAAATACTAGGGCAAGAGCTAGCCGGGGAAATTGAATCAGTAGGCAAAGATGTAAAACTATTTAGGACAGGTGACCAGGTTTTTGCAGCTACCGGTTTTCGTTTTGGTGCTTATGCCGAGTACAAATGTCTGCCTGAAGAATGGGCGACAGGGATGGTGGTAATAAAACCGGCCAATATGACCTATGAGGAAGCCGCCGCCGTTCCTGTTGGGGGACTTAATGCATTGCATTTTCTTAGAAAAGGAAATATCCAGAGCGGACAAAAGGTTTTGATTAATGGTGCGGGTGGAAGTATAGGTACTATTGCGGTACAGCTTGCCAAATCATTCGGGGCTGAAGTGACTAGCGTGGATAGCACGGGGAAATTGGACATGCTGCGCTCCATTGGTGCAGACCAGGTCATTGATTACACTAAAGAGGATTTTACCAAAAGCGGCCAGACCTATGATGTTATTTTTGACATCGTAGGCAAGAGTTCGTTTTCAGGTTGTATAAGATCGCTAAAGAAAAAAGGAATCTATCTTTTAGGTAACCCTGGGCTGTCACCAAGTGTTCGAGGGCTATGGACTAAAATGACAAGCAGCAAGAAAGTAATAGGTGGGACAGCGTCATATAAGACTGAAGATTTAATTTCCCTCAAAGAGCTTATTGAGGCGGGGAAGATAAAATCGGTCATAGATAGACGCTATCCGTTGGAACAGACTGCCGAGGCCCACAGCTATGTCGAAACAGGGCAGAAAACGGGAAATGTAGTCATAACTGTGGAGCATAACAACAAAACCTAACAATCTCGGCGAAACTCATGAAAGCAATTGTATACACAGAACGCGGACCACCGCCCGTTTTCCAGCAAATAGAGGTAGAAATACCTACTCCCAAGGACGATGAGGTACTGGTAAAGGTTAATGCCGCATCCGTAAACTCATGGGACTGGGAACTCCTGAGGACGAGGCCGTCCATGGTCAGCCTAGGAAAGCGTTCAGATCCAAGATACAAGATACTCGGAGCTGACATAGCCGGGCGGGTAGAAGCCGTTGGCAGAGACGTCAAGCAGTTTAAGCCGGGTGATGAGGTTTTCGGGGACCTATGCCAGAGTGGTTGGGGCGGTTTTGCCGAGTATGTATGTGCTCGTGAAAATGCATTATCGCTGAAACCGGCTAGTATGACATTCGAGGAAGCAGCGGCCGTACCTCAAGCAGGACTCTTGGCCCTGCAGGGTCTACGCAATAAAGGACAGATTCAGCCAGGGCAAAAGGTTCTAATCAATGGTGCGGGTGGTGGTGTGGGTACGTTTGCGGTGCAGATTGCCAAATCGTTCGGGGCTGAAGTGACTGGCGTGGACAGCACGATGAAATTGGACATGATGCGCTCGATCGGTGCAGACCATGTCATTGATTACACTCAAGAGGATTACACCAAGAGTGGGCAGCGTTATGACCTGATTCTTGATATAAAGGTATATCGTTCGATTTTTGATTACAAGCGTGCGTTACACCCCAGAGGAACATTTCTCGCGGTCGGAGGTTCCTGGGCTCGAGTTTTCCAACTTCTGTTACTAGGACCATTGATTAGAATGGTCGGAGGTAAGAAAATGGGAATCCTGGCTTATAAACCAAATAAGGATTTGGCTTTTCTAATAGACCTTATTGAAGCTGGCAAAGTAGTACCTGTTATAGATAGACGTTACCCTTTAAGTGAGGTTGCTGAAGCTCTCCGGTATCTTGGAGAAGGACACGTCAAAGGAAAAGTAGTGATAACTGTGGATCATAATAACAAAACATAAAAGTGATATAAGGCATCATTATCTTTTAATACAAGGAGACACCGTATGGAATCATCACCCCGGAGTAGGACAGGTGAAACTGCCAGTCACATTTCTATTATCTTCGTGACTGTAGCTCAACTCATCTTCTTTACCTTCTTCCATAAATATATTGCATGGTACACTACCGAACCAGATGGAAGTGTTACCCGACTATCTATGCTAACTGATGACTATTTCATTTGGCTTCCTATTGTGATTACAGCATCGATTCTAGTCATAGTAGCTTCTACTGCCATGATTATTTACGATAATTACCGGTTTCGTATGACCACTCAGATAATATTCAATATCATTGGTATCGTTGTGGCTGTATCATTAGTATCCATATTCCCCTTTGATTTCACTGTAATCCCGAATGCTACTGCTGTCGATGTTGTGCCAATAGTGGTAACCGTTTTTTTAATCCTTCTGGCGGTTTTCTATGGGGTGACTGCACTAGTTATGTTCGTAAAATTAAGAAGTTATGCAGCTAAGCAAGAAACTAGATAGAAGCCACGGATTCGTAGCGTGTGACTCCGCCCTATTCGCTGCGTGGTCCGGTGGTCAAAAATGCGTGACCACCATGTGATTGGTTTGTGAGCCCTGAGTGATGAGATTTCCTTGACCAGTTAAGTAGTCGGGAGATGGGAAATTTTCGACTACAGAACTTGTTGAAAAATCAAGGGGGTTCCCCTTCGGAAACCCCCCGATTTCGTATCTGGAGCGGGAGAAGGGACTCGAACCCTCGACAACCTGCTTGGAAGGCAGGGACTCTACCAACTGAGTTACTCCCGCAAAATCGTATCTATTTTAGCCCCAAATCCCCCCTCTGTCAAAGGGGGGTGCCTGCTTCGTCAAAAACCTCGCCAACCGAGCTGTCAACCCTCACGGGCGGCTACTCGCTCTGCGCCCGGGCAGAAGGCAAGACCCCTAAGACAATCTGCACCGTCACCTCCAGCGTCTCCTACCTGGAGCGCTACCTGCGCTCCGAGGGCTGGCCCACCGATGTGAGGGCCATAGGCCCTATTGAGATCAGGGCCTTCATCCTGTACCTCAAGAACAAGAAGAGGTTCAGCCATCACCCATTCGCCACGCCCCAGCAGGACGGGCTCTCCGAACACAGCATAAACTGCTACCTGCGTTCGGTTAGGGCTTTCTGGTCCTGGCTCACGAGCGAGGGAATCTCCGGGGAAACCCCTTTCGCCAAGGTGAAGATCCCCAAGGCCCCACGAAAGGTGATCCCCACCTTCTCCGACGCCCAGCTTCTAGTGCTCCTTGGTGCCGTGGACACCTGCACCCCCGAGGGTTACCGTGACTACGCCATAATCCTTACTCTACTCGACACTGGGCTGAGGGTCTCTGAGCTCACCGGCGTCAGGCTCGAGGATCTCAGGCTTGAGGATGGGGTGCTAAAGGTCATGGGGAAGGGCGGAAAGGAAAGGCTCATACCCATCGGGAAGGGGGTGCAGCGTATGCTCTGGAAGTACATCAACCGCTTCCGGCTCGACCCGGCAAACCCAAACTGCGATTTCTTGTTCCTCACCGCCGACGGCTGGCCGATATGGGTCTTTCACGCTCCACGATCTTGGCAAGTGTGGAAAGAGCCTGGATGAGGTGGGGCATTCCTGGCATGCTTGACAGCCAGGGGCGATGGGTATATATTGGCGATGCCAACAGCGATGAGAGTTGCCCCTATGTGAGTTGAAAATGGAAATCCTAGCATAAGGAGAAACTATGATATCGTTTAGTCCCTCTGAAGAACAGCAAATGATAATAAATACGGTGAGCGAGTTTGCTGTCAATGAGATGCGGAAGCTCTATCGGGAGTGCGACGAAAATGGGGAGATCCCCGCTGAGATCATCGACAAGGCCTGGGAATTCGGCCTCATTGCCGGCAGCATTCCCGAGAAGTACGGCGGCTTTGGCAGCGAACACTCGGCGGTCACCGGCGCCTTGGTCGCCGAGGAGTTAGCCTGGGGAGATCTCTCCATGGCCATGCACATCCTTTGTCCGGCTCTGGTGGCCTTTCCTATTTTTGAGGCTGGCAGCGAGGGGCAAAAGGGTAAATACCTGCCCCTTTTCTGTGGCGAACGCTATAAGCCGGCCACCGCTGCCCTTATTGAGCCTCGCTTCAACTTCGATCCCAATGCCTTGACCACCACTGCCCGCCTGGACGGCAATGAGTACGTGCTGAGCGGTGAGAAATGCTACGTCCCTCTGGCGGCCGAGGCCGAGTTGATGCTTGTCTATGCATGTCAAAACGGTGCTACCCAGGGCTTTATCGTAGAGAATGGCGCCTCAGGGCTGGAGATAGGTGAGCGGGAGAAGAACATGGGGTTAAAGGCCCTGGCCACCTATGAGCTTGCCCTGAAAGAGTGTCGAGTCCCCAAGGAGAATCGCCTGGGCGGCGAAGCGGGATGTGATTTCAACAGGATTTTGAACTACTCCAGGGCGGCTCTTTCCGCCATGGCCGTTGGGGTAGCCAGGGCAGCCTATGAGTATTCACTTGACTACGCCAAACAGCGTTACGCCTTCGGCGAGCCTATCGCCGCTCGCCAGACTATTGCCTTCATGCTGGCAGAAATGGCTATTGAGATAGATGCCACCAGATTTATGGCATGGGAGGCTGCGTGGGAGCTTGATAAGGGTAAAGACGCCACTAAAGACGCATCGCTGGCGAAGATGTATGCTGACGATATGGTATTGACAGTTACCGACCGTGCTGTCCAGATACTTGGTGGACATGGCTATATTCGTGATCACCCGGTTGAGCTATGGCTCAGGAACGGTCGCGGATTTGTCACATTCGACGGCATGGCCATTGTCTAAAGGGAGGTATAGATTATGATTGACTTTGAAATCCCAGCTGAAGTTGAAGCTGCTAAAAAAAGAGCCCGTGAGAATGCCGAAAGGCTTTTACGCCCTATCGCCCGTTACTACGATGAGAATGAGCATGAGAGCCCTGACGAATTGATTAAGGAATTGTGGCGGAATCCCAGCCTGGGCATGAGCGCGGCAATGGGTCTTGGCCCTGAGGTTATCTTTGTGATGCAGGAGAGCGTTAGGGGCGATGCTGGCCTTTCGCTATGTGCTCCGGGCGCTGGGCTGGGGGGCGCGGCCATCTTGGTATCGGCAACCAAGGAGCAAAGAGAGCGCTTCCTCAAGCGATTTAGTGAAGGGGAGCCCAAGTGGGGGGCCATGGCGATCACAGAAGCTGGCTGTGGCTCAGATACGGCCGCCATCACCACCACTGCGGTGCGCGATGGCGATGAATGGGTGCTCAACGGGGAGAAGATCTTCGCCACTGCTGGCAAAAGGGCTGTGGAGTCCGGTGGCGTGGTGGTGGTTTGGGCCACTGTGGACAAATCGGCGGGGCGCGCTGGTATCAAGCCCTTTGTGGTGGAAGGGGGAACACCGGGCATGAAGGTGGAGAAGCTGGAGCATAAGCTAGGAATCAGGGCCAGCGACACTGCCACCCTTATCTTCGAGGATTGCCGTATCCCCTATGACAATATACTGGGTAGCCCTGAGGTGATCGATAAGACCAAGACCACCGGTTTCAAGAAGGTCATGGCCACCTTCGACCTAACACGACCTTTTGTGGCAGCCATGGCCTTGGGAGTTGGTCGCGCCGCCCTCGACTTTGTGAAGGAGACCTTTGACAAGGAGGGCGTCGAAATACGATACGGTTGGCCTCGCCACAAGTTGAGCAGCGTCGAGCGCGATGTCATGGACATGGAAGCCAATATGAAGGCGGCCGAGATGCTAACCCTGCGCGCAGTGTGGATGATGGGTCAGGGGCAACGCAACGACCTGCAAGCCTCGATGGCCAAGGCCAAGGCGGGGCTGGCGGTCACTAAGGTCACGCAAAAGGCCGTCGAACTCCTGGGCCCGCTCGGCTATTCCAGGAAGAACCTGGTCGAGAAGTGGATGCGCGACTCCAAGATCAACGATATCTTTGAGGGCACTGGCCAGATAAACACCCTCATCGTGGCCCGGCGAATCCTCGGCTACACCAGGGATGACTTAAAGTAAAGGGTACCTCGGCAGTAGGTTGGTGAAGATTCGCTCGGGTGAAGGAGGTCGAAAGGCACCTGCTACGGATTTTTAGTTCGCACCTAGCCTGTTTCATCCTTCGGTACGGATGACGTTGTTCATTATCTTTAGATATCTTGACGCCTAGCCTGTTTTCACTGCAACCACAATCTCGGTAGGCAACCCAAACAGACGTAGTTTTTCCTTCCTTGTTATCTGGTACCCAGCGCCCCTTAGGGATTGTTCCACGTAGATGGGTCTGCAATCCAGGTATTTGGGCCATCTCCTGTGGGCCCATTCATAAAGCCTCAGTAGCAACGACCGACCATTTTCTTTGGACATGCTGGCGATTCCAAGCCGGCCTCCTGGCCTCAGCACCCTGTTCACCTCTTGGAGTACCTGGGGAATCTCAGGGGTATCGAAGAGCTCAAGGGTGAAGCTCATAAAGACGGCATCAAAGGTATTGGCCTGGTAGGGCAAAGCCGATGCGTCCCCACGTTGTAATTGGGCCCGGTCTATGAGCCCACTTCTCTCCAGTCTTCTCCTGGTGACTTCCAACATGCCGGAGGATATGTCTATACCGTGTGCTTTGCCTGTTTGGCCAACTTGCTCCACTATTCGCTGGAGGCAGCGTCCCGTGCCAAAACCGATTTCCAGTACAGTTTCCCCTTGCTCGATAGATAGACGCTCCAGAGCCCTTTGGGCATGCTTTGCTTCGAATGCGGCGGTCAAGAAGTCATAGTACCTGCTGATGCGGTCATAGAGTTGCTTGGCCTCCTCTTTGGTTCGAGGAACCGGCAGGGTGGCTGATGTGCTAAATTCGTCTTCCTGTTTCATCCCACTTCCCAGGCATAAGCTTATCATATATTTATGTGGAAATAAACTTGGGTGTTCACACTAGACCAACGGTGGAACGCGGGCAGTGACGGTGATCCAAACCGTGGCCAGGCACTTGTTCGCGGGAGGGCCTGTTGCAGTGCTAGCCCCGCCTGGTTAAGGCGTTCTGTAGGGGGAGGTAATCAGGGCGTGTTGACCGGAAAACGTCCGCGAGGTATAATCGTTTTGACAGAGCCGAAGTGGCGGAACGGTAGACGCGCTACGTTCAGGGCGTAGTGTCCTTAGGGGCGTGTGGGTTCAAATCCCTCCTTCGGCATTTTTCGAGCTAGGCGTAGGGAATCGGCTAAAGTAAAAATAGCTATCGATTGGCAGCTTTAATTGGAAACACTATGAAATAAGCTAAGAAAGCCATTAGCTTTACATCTAGTGTGGCACCTAGAACGAAACAAGCGCTTGTAGCTCAGTTGGATAGAGCGCAGCCCTGCGGAGGCTGAGGTCGTGGGTTCGAGCCCCGCCAAGCGCGCCACGGGCGATTAGCTCAGTTGGCTAGAGCGTCTGCTTTACACGCAGAAGGTCAGAGGTTCAAGTCCTCTATCGCCCACCACCACCCAAATACAAAATAGCTCAGCAGAGCTAACACCACAGTTAACAATTGTTAACAAGTTCCTCTACTCAAAGGAAGCCCAGCTAAGCCCCAAGACAAAAAGACTCTACAGGGATTATCTCACCAAGCTTGCTAGGACAATTAGCATAATCACTATGTGGGACAGTCTCATCGTTCACTGCTACTGCTCCATATTAGGTGTTAATTGGGGCATGGCCTAGCCCAAAAGCCCCTTGCCGTCCCCGGGTGCCTTGCCCCTGAAAAGAGTCAGCGTCTAGCCGAGTTCAACCACTGTATTTCTTCTCTACTTCTGCGGCACCGCCCACAGGCAGCTCCAGCACGGGCACTCTGTGGATCACTGCTCCTGCGAGTTGTAATGGGTAGCTGACTGCGGCCAAATCTTCATTGCTGTCAACCTCGGCGATGCTGATTCCTACCATCGCGTCCGGAGGAAGCCCTGGAAACGGGACTGCCTGACATACGTATGAAGCTAGCATCTTTACCCCCGGCGGTAGACTAGCCATCACCTTATCCGAGGCTTTCGCCATCTCCGCTGCCTTAGCCATCTCAAACCACATGAAAGTCAGGAATTTCATCTTATTCCTCCTTTTTTAGTTTTGATACCACAAGGGCAAGGCACCTAATGACACCAATTTAGTACGCAACTATTTGGCTCCTTAGCATCCGTGAGGACGAGGAACATCATGTTGCAGCCTCTTTTGAATACGTTACAATAGCTGAAAGCGCTGGCTTTATGCTACCTCAACATTCTCCTTGCCTTCAAAGGCGATGATTTTTTGCCTCCACTCGTCTGGGATGGGAACTGAACGCCCCGTTTCAATGTCGATAAGCACTGAGTTCAAGAGGATGTTGGCGATAGGCCTTTCTGTCTTAGCCTCGTTGATCTGGTACTCGCTGGCAGCGCTAGACCGTCCTAGCCTGGTTGTCCGCGCGGATACTTTTGCTTCCTCGCTCATAAGGAGTGGGCTGTGATAAGTAATCTCATGTCTTAACGGAACGAGCACCAGACCTGGTGGCTGCACTAACCCTAGCTTCTCAAGATAGGCGTTGCCTCCTTCCAGCGAGTAATCCATAAGGACCGACATGTATACTATGCCAGTCCCCAGGAACTGGTCCCTGGCTCTTGGCTTGACGTTTATGCTGAACTTTGCTTGCTGTGCCATTTCTCCCTCCTTTTGTTTATTAAGACCAAGGGTTCAAAAGAGGCTGCACGCTGCTCTTACCTCTAAACTAGTTGCATCTCCAACTTCCTTGTATGGGAAAAGCATGAAAACAAAAGAGCCGACCGCCCCCGGCATCAGGTGAGACGGCCGGCTCCTTGACCCATCGATTGCGATAGGCTATGTCAATGCTGCTCCTTGGGTAGCTCGCAAAACCTGATGCCGCGGCCCCGCTGAGCTGCCGCTCATACGGGGCTATTCTATATTCAAATGACGGCTATTTTCCTCGTTGCACCTCCAAAAAAGTGATTCTACGGACGTTTTCGCTACTCGCTCCAGAGAGCCCAAGCGCAATGCACAGGATTCTCAATGCTAAGGGCTTTGACGTGGTGTTAACCACCCGGCACCGAGGTCCCTCTCATGAGGGAACAATTAAGAACAGTTTATGGAGAAGTGTCAGCGAGACTCACTATGGAGTTTCTTATGCGGAGATTGTAGTTGATGTTTCGCGGTTTGTCAAGATGTGTCGCCTATGGGAGGCCTGGGTTGGAGACACACAGACTTGCGGGGAGCATTGTGGCCACCAGGGCGAACGCCACCACAAGAGCCATTATCACATAGAGTATCTTCCTTTTCACTTGGCCCTCTTCAAGGCTGCCGTACTCGTGCGCGTCCGCCCTATCTTAGGGACCCGTCTGAACGGTGCACACCATCACGACCAGGAGAAAAATAATACCAATAATGATACCAAGTGCCCACAGTGCTGTATCCACGATGCCGATAACTAAGCCAGCAGTTGCTAAACCGTCACCCCCCAGTTCTGGGTCGTCCTGAATCTTCCTCCTAGCTGTTTTCGCTAGGACTATTGCGATGGGGCCCAGGATAATCCCGAGTGTGAATAAACCGATAATGGCACAGACCAGCGATGCTATCGCTTCCCCTGGCGCACCCTTCGATCTCTTCGTTTCCATTACACCCGCCTTTCTTGAATATGAAACGCCCCAGTTATCAAGGCTGCCAAAACCCACATAAGACCTTCATAGACCGGAGGTCTTCCATAGCAGACACACCCCTGTTAGCAGGTTATACCTCGTTCTCCTCTTTCTGTCAAGCTGTGGAACGAGAGATGGAGCTATGGATGGGCTGGTTGTTAGGAGAAGTCGCCTTTACGCACTACGTTCTCATAAGGTTACATTGACATGCGCATTGCTCTCTTGATAGACTTCCTAGGACTCTTGAAAATGGAGGCTGACTATGGTCCCTGTAGTCCAAGCAAGCATCATAATTGTCGCAAGCGAATGGGCTGTGCAGCTAACAAAGATACAGGCACCCTCGAGAGCCCAATATGTTGACAAGCTGGTCAACAATTTTCGCACGACATACGACCGCGTGCTTCAAGTGGCCAAGGAACTTGGCGCCACCGATGGCTAGGGCATCCTGAAGTTCTTGGTGCCGGGCTTTGGCCTCGCGCTAGGGCTGCGTGCCACCATTCTTGGTCACGATCGCGCCCACGGGGCAGACCTCGGCACACAGCCCCCCGCCGTCGCACCTGGTATCGACCAGGCGATCCCCGCCGAAGGCGCTGATGATGGTCCGGTCGCCGCGAAAGGCATAGTTGATAGCGCCTATGCCACTACGCTCCATGCAGGCCCAGACGCATTTGCCACAGAGGACGCACTTATTAGGGTCGATGATGATATTGGGATGGCTGTCGTCCACTGGGAGGGAGCGATATTTGGCCCTGAAACGCTTCGGCTTCAGCTTGAGGCCCAGGAAAGAGGCGATTTTTTGTAGTTCGCAGCGGCGGTTTGCGGCGCAGGAGCCACATTCGACACGATGGGACGCGATGAGCAGTTCAGCGGCGGTGCGCTGCAGTCTGCGGACGCGCGGCCCGTCGGTGTGGACCACCATGTCTTGGGCCACTATCTCGGTGCAGGCGGTTACCGGCTCGGGCAGGCCCTCGATCTCGACAAAGCACAGGCGGCAGCCGGCGTGCGGCCTGACGTCGCGAATAGCACACAGGTTGGGGATATAAATGCCATTATCCAGGGCGGCGAAGAGAATTTTTTCGCCCTTTTGGGCCTCGACTGGAGTACTATTGATAGTTAGACTTACCGTTTCCATTTCGATCATTTGTCACGTGGTTTCGGCTCAGACGGAGGCAGCAGGCTCGGCGGTGAGAGCTTTATCACGGCTTTGTACTGGGGTGGGCAGGCATCGACGCAAGTGCCGCACTTAACGCACTTTTCCTGATCGATGACCTTGATCCCCCGTTTGCCAGTGAAGATCGCATCCACTGAGCAACTGCCAACGCAGGCGACACATGAGCGCTCGCACTTGTCGGGGAGGATGTAATAGGCGATGAGATCGGGACACACAAACGCAGGACAGCGCTTGTCAACGACGTGAGCCTGGTACTCGTCCTCGAAATATCGAATGGTGGTCAGGATCGGATTTGGAGCCGTCTTGCCTAAGCCGCAGAGCGATCCCCCTTTGATATCGGCGCCCACCTCGGCCAGGAGATCGATGTCGCCAGGATTACCCTGGCCCCTGGTTATGTCCTCGAGTATATCCAGCATCTGTCCCGTCCCCAGGCGGCACATAGTGCACTTGCCGCAGGACTCGTTTCTAGTGAAGTCGAGGAAGTAGCGCGCGGTATCGACCATACAGTTGTCCTCGTCGAGGATGACCATCCCCCCAGACCCCATCATGGCCCCGGCCTCGGTGAGCGAATCGAAGTCGATCGGTATGTCTAGCAGGCTCTCAGGGAGGCAGCCGCCCGATGGACCCCCGATCTGCACCGCCTTGAATCTCTTGCCATTAGGGATGCCACCACCCACCTCGTAGATGAGCTGGCGCAGCGTGGTGCCCATAGGAACCTCCACCAGGCCGGTGTTGAGCACCTTGCCCGCCAAGGCAAAGACGGCTGTGCCCTTGCTGCTGGCCGTGCCAATGCCGTCATACCACTCGGCACCGCGGTCGATTATGGGGGGCACACTGGCCAGGGTCTTGACATTGTTGATTATCGTCGGCTGGTCCCAGAGGCCCTCTATAGCCGGGAACGGAGGCCGGTGCCACGGCCAGCCCCGCTGGCCTTCAAGCGACGCTATCAGTGCTGTCTCTTCGCCACAGACGAAAGCCCCGGAGCCTCTCATAACATGGATCTCGAAATTAAAACCGCTGCCCATAATATCGTTGCCCAGTAGCCCCAACTCCTCGGCCTGCCTCAGGGCAATCTGGGCACGGGTCACTGCCAGCGGATACTCGATACGAACGTATATGTAGCCTTTGGCCGCGCCAACCGCATAGCCGGCGATGACCATGCCCTCAATGACCGACTGTGGGTCGCTCTCCAGGATAGCGCGGTCCATAAACGCGCCTGGGTCGCCCTCATCGGCGTTGCAAATAATATACCGGGTGGTGCCAGAAGCATCCCGACATATCTGCCACTTCTCACCAGTCAGAAAGCCGGCACCGCCACGCCCCCTCAGTCCAGAGCGTTTGATCTCCTCGGTGACATTCTGCGGCTCCATCCCCAGGGCCTTGATCAGGGCAGCATAGCCACCGTTGGCGATATACTGATCGATATCCTCGGGGTCTATGTAGCCGCAGTTGTGCAAAAGGATGCGCCTTTCATACTGAAACCGGGGCTGGTCGAAAATGGTGGGGATGAGTTCGTTTTCCTCAAGGGCACCGAGGGCGAACTCTAGGCAGGGGTCATCGCCGAGAATGAAATCGGAGATCAGCCGCGAGGCGATCCCCGGCGTCACATATCCGTAGCAGATAGGGGGAAAGCCAGGCTTGGTGATAACTACCAGCGGCTCGGCATAGCAATAGCCAACGCAACCCACCTCGGCGAGGGCGGCATCGATTTTTTTATCAGCCAGTTCCCCCTTGATGGTTTCGAGGACCTCTATGGCGCCGGCAGCGCGACCGCAGGTGGCGGTACCAACGGTAATGCGCGGCTTGGGGCTGTTTATATGAGCCTCCCAATCGGCGAGGGCTCGTTCCCGAATGTGTTCAAATGCCTCTTGTGGCGATTTAATCGCGCTTTTCTTCACGCCTCCGTTTATCCTTCTCCTTCTCTAGCTCGAACGATAGCAGAATTCCTTTGACCCTGGTGGGCGATACCTTACCTTTAACTTCATTATCGACCACACTAACCGGCGCCATGGCGCAACAGCCGACGCAGGCGACCCGCTCTAGGCTGAACTCACGATCTGCGGTCGTCTCCCCCTCATTTATGTCGAGCTCCCGCTGCCACGACTCGAGAATTATCCTGCCCCCTTTTATTTGGCAGGCCGTGCCCAGGCACACCTTTACCTGGTGATTCCCTGGCGGGATGAAGCGAAACTGATTGTAGAAAGTGGCCACTGAATAAACTTCGCTCTCCGGAATATCCAGGAAATTGGCTGTTTCGAGCATCGCCTCACGGTGCAGGTATCCGAACTTCACCTGTATCTCCTGCAAGACGGGGATAAGCTTGCCCCGCTCTCTCGGGCGGGACTCAAGGATTTCGAGGGTCTGCTGTCTTATTTCTTCTTCAGCCACCTGCACTATTATACCAATTCATAGCTTCACTGTTAATCCTTTGTACACCGGGCCCTCTCGCTAGCTGGGCTTACCCGCAAGCACCCATACATTGGCAGGGGTCATAATAGAGCTTTACCTTTTCCAGCCATTCGGTTAAAATGGAAATAGCAAGGAAAGGAGGTCTGGTTTATGGCTACTGACCAAAAGAGGAGAGCGATAAACAGACTGGAATCGAGGAAGCAACTGCGCCCCATGTTGGACCAGTTGTACGATTCAGGTGTGGAGGCGGCCAAGGAGGGTAAGCCAGTGGCCTGGTGTATGGTCAACTTCTGGGAGGGAGACCCAATCCTTAAAGCCATGGATGTGGCCGCCATCTTCCCTGAGAACTATGGGACGGTGTGTGCCGCTACAGGGGCAGCCCAGGAATACCTTGGCCGGAGCGAGAGCGAGGGTTTCCCCTCCCATCTCTGTGGTTATGCCAGGAATTGCTTCGGTTACACTCAAAAGATGACAGAGCTAGGGGAAATCCCCGCAGATGCCCCTATGGGAGGCATGGCAAAGCCTACCTTTATGTTGAGTTCAGGGGCCGCCTGCGATGCCAGATATAAGTGGTTCCAGGCTTTGAGGCGCTACTGGGATGTGCCTCTGTGGGTGCTGGAATTGCCCCACCCCGGTGTCAATGAAATCGCTATGGAGGGTGCCCTCGATTACACTATTAAATATGTGGTCGAGGAGCTGAGGGAGTTCGTGAATTTCCTGGAGCGCCTTCTGGGCAGGAAGATGGATTGGGACCGGCTGAGCGAGATACTGGACTGCCAGGAGAAGGTATTTGAGGTGTGGGGGGCAGCAAACGACCTGCGAACAGCCAAACCCTGCCCGATGCACTCTCGGGACTTCTGGACGATGATGGTACCAGCTTACTATATGGCGGATAAGAAGGAAACGATTGAGGCCTACCAGGCGGTATATGATGAGGTGAAGGCCAGGGTGGATGGGGGGATAGGGGCTGTCCCTAACGAAAAGTACAGGTTGGCGTTCGCCGAGCTTCCCCCATGGCATAGCCTGGACTTCTTCGATAGCCTGGCTGATCGGGGCTGGAACTTCGTGACGGAGAGCATGGGCTACCATCCGCCTAAGCTCACCGACAGAGAGCACGTCAGCGACCCCCTTGAGCGCATCGCCAGACTCATTTTTAAGTCTCTCGCCGGTCTATTGATGGGCCGCAAGGTGGCGGGGGAGCGTACGATAGGCGGGGCTCAACCCTATCTGGACATGGTCACGAAATATCAGGCGGATGGGGTTTTATTTCACCCCCTGCTCAGCTGCCGCACTGCCACCTTTTACCTGACTCACGCGGCCAACGTACTCCTGGAACGCGTTAATGTGCCCTCGTTTTTTATGCAGGGCGATATCGTGGATCTAACGGTCTTCGATCCAACTCGGGCGCTAAACGAAGCCGAGGCTTTTGAGGAGACAATGGAGCACTATAGGGAGGTGAGGAAAAAAGAGGGGCTGGGGTGGTGAAAAGCCAAATAGAAAAGGAGGCTCTACCTAATGGCAGAGAAAGGGCTAGCTAGGGCAAAGGAGATCTACGAGAACAGGGATAAAAGGGCTAGGGAGCTCAAGGCCGAGGGGAAGAAGATAATCGGTTATATGTGTATCTATCCCCCTATAGAGCTGGTGACCGCCTTGGATTTCGTCCCCTTCAGGATCCTTGGGGATATAAATGAACCGATAACAAAGGCCGATTCCTGTCTACCCACGATAGTATGTCCCTTCCTGCGCAGCTCCCTCGATATGGCGCTCAAGGGAAGGTATGATTTCCTCGAAGGGCTTGCCGGCGCTCATGTCTGCGATGTCGGCGAGAAGTGGTGCCACCTGTGGAACTACTACATCGATCCCCCTTTCCACCACTTTATAGATTACCCTCACGTGGTACACAGGGCATCCTTCGACTACCTCAAGTCGGGGATGAACGACTTTAAGAAGTCGTTGGAGGAGTATGCCGGCAAGGAGCTGAGCCTAGAGCGTCTCAAGGAGGAGATTAAAGTTCACAACGAGCAGCGGGCGCTGGTGAGGCAGCTATATGATTTGAGGAAGTCAGACCCTCCCCTTATCTCGGGGACGGAGACACTACAGGTGACGGTAAGCCTGATGAGCGTCCCGTTAGAGGAGGGGAGCCAGCTGCTAAGGGAAGTGATAAGCGAGGTTAAGGAACGAAAGGATGGTCCGCAGAAGAAAGCAGCCAGGCTTCTTATCTGGGGCAGCCCCATAGATAATATCGCTCTGGTGGAGATGGTCGAGGGCCTGAATGCAAACGTGGTCATGGATGATACCTGCGTGGGCTCTAGGCACTATTGGCCGGACGTTGAGACCACGCCAGACCCACTGGATGGGTTAGCACATCGCTATCTGGCTGACCTTAAGTGTCCTCGTACCTTTAGGGATACTACAAATTCATATCAGGAAGACCTTGAGGCCAGGTTCGGCTACCTTAAGGATTATGCTAGGGACTGGAAAGCCAATGGGGTGATACTTGAATCAATTAAGTATTGCGATACCACCGGCTACGAGGTGCCTGCGCTCAAAGATTACTTCGATAGCATTAGGCTGCCAAATATGTACCTGGAGCATGAATACACAATGGTAGCTCTCGCTCCGTTGAGGACCAGGGTAGAGGCCTTCCTGGAGATGATAGGTTGAGGCATTCCTTTCCTACCTGAAAATGGATCCGATTTTTCAGGACTAGCTGAGTTAGGCTCAGATTCAGATATGAAGTCAGCGTGATTGAGTAGGCTGCGGGAATGAATTGACAAAAGCATAACAATACCCCTGCCGGCCTAGGGTTGTCTACAGTAAACGGCAGGGGTTATTTTTATCGGGATGGTGGGCGGTACTGTACTTGAACCAGTGACCTCAGTCTTATGAGTGTTGGGATTCATCATGGTATCTCCATATTAGTTTCCACCAGCTTAATAGATAATCCTGGACAATAGCTTGTGAGCAATCGGTTATGAGCATTGGACTTCATTGACCAACATCGCCCCTCCGCCAGAAATGTATCCCCATAGCCAGTGATTTGTCAATAGTCTATGCAAGCCATTTCTGGAATTCGGAAAAGGCTTTGATAATAGATCATAAAATCGGCATGGTATAATGACTCAAAGTAGAACAACTCTCAAGGTAAACTATCTAGTGGATACTGAAAGACACATGCGGGAAGGAGGAGGAATGCAAAGTCGAGATGACGACCAACGAAAAATGAATAACTACAATGTAGCAGCCCAGTTCTACAATCAGGAACTGAATACCATCAACCAAAGAAATACGGCGTTCCTTATAGTTCAGTCCATACTCGTTGCTGCTTTTGCCACTCTAGTCGTTAATGCGGATAAGTTTCCTTGGGCATTGGTCGCTTTTATGTGGGCAATTATTTTAGCTGGGGTTCTCTTCTGCTTTTTTCATCACATAGCAGGTAGGTCAGGAGCACGGTCTACGTTCAACTGGAGACGATACATGCACCATCTTGAACGTGGGCAAATGGAAGCACCGTGGAATCGGTTCGACCAATACTGCAGGGAGTCGAGGTTTGAAAACCGCTTGCTTGAAAGGTTGCCCCGTCCCCACGCTTGGATATTTACTCCTGCCATATTTGCGTCAGGATGGTTTCTCGCTGCTTGGTACGTGACTATAAGGTTATGCTTTATAGAGCAAGACCCTCTCCACGTAAATCCATACTTACCTCTACCTTGGCCCATTTTATTAACATCTATTGTTCTTTTAGTCACATTTATAGTTGTAGTCTATATTCTTTGGCAGTTCATAACATGGTGGCGCACCAGGATTACTATAACCTAATCGCCTCGCCTGAAGCCAATCTCATATTGAGTGCCGATTTTGTTTAATGCATATTTTATTCGGAAATCTTCTCCAAGTATTTTGCCACAAGCTAGTATTTTAATAAAAATGCAATAAGAATATTGAACAAGAAACGTAGCTAACAAAGTAGCATTATGTCTAGAAGAGTATTTTTATTATTTTAAATGGTTTTTCGATTTACGAAGTTGATATCTATTTAGTGCCATTATCATAAATTGGCTGAAAAACCTATTGACAATTCGAATGAAATATGGTTCAATTCAACAATTTAAGCATCGTTGCTTATGCAAGCAACTTACTGAATGTGCCGGCAAGAAATCGCGCGCCAATCATGATGTGAATGGTAAGGAAGGGGGGCCAGCTAACGGGTTCTGTTCGATTCTGAGTGTGTCCGTTAGTTGCAGCGCTAGAACATGAAGTGCATAGATGATTGAATGCGTTCCCACCGACAGACGATCACTCAGTGAATACACTTCCATAGTGGGGGAGGAATGCATTCAAGAATTGAGGCAGTTAGCTGAACCCCTATGTGGAGCCAAAGTGCTTCATCTCAATGCTACTGCTGCTGGTGGTGGGGTGGCCGAGATACTTAAGTCTTTGGTCCCCCTAATGAAAGACCTGGGATTGAATGTCGAATGGCGAATCCTGCAAGGGTCCGATGAGTTCTACAAGGTCAGCAAGGCCATGCACAATGGCCTCCAGGGAATGCCGATTCAGCTGAAATCAGACATGAAAGATATATGGCTAAAGTATAATAATCTAAATGCAGACCTTATGAACTCCGGCGGAAACTATGATTTTGTGGTGGTTCATGACCCTCAGCCGGCCGGCATTCTACGACTTCTGCATCAGAAAAATGGTCATCGAAATCAGGGTATTTGGATATGGCGCTGTCACATAGATCTCAGCACCCCTTGTCCGGATATTTGGGGATTTCTGAAGTCATATGTTGAGGTCTATGATGCTGCCATCTTTACCCGGGGAGAATACATTCAGAAGGATTTTCAATGCCCCCGTTTTTTTGAGGTGCCACCAGGCATAGACCCCCTGAGCGTAAAGAATCGCCTCCTGGATGATTGGGAAGTTAATAGTATTCTGATGCGCTATGGACTAGACCCAAGTAGGCCGTTCATGTTCAAGGTATCCCGTTTCGACCCCTGGAAAGATTTCCTTGGGATTATCGACGTATATCAGTTAGTAAGGAAACAATTCCCGGAGCTACAATTGGTGCTGGCGGGTGGAGGGGCTGATGACGATCCGGAAGCTTGGTCATGCTATCAACGCGTTCACGACTATGCACAGGGCGACGGCGATATCCATATTCTATGGGAGCAGAACGGAGTAGGCAGCCCGGAACTTAATGCTTTTCAGCAGGCGGCGAGCGTAGTGGTGCAAAAATCGATCCGCGAGGGTTTTGGGCTGGTCGTCACCGAGGCCTTGTGGAAGGGCTGTCCTGTAGTGGCGAGTGATGTGGGGGGCATCGCCATCCAGATAATCCATGGGGAAACCGGCTTCCTTGCGCGCTCGGTGAACGAGTGGGTAGATGCCATAACATTCCTTTTGCAAGACAGGCAGACTGCCGCTAGACTTGGAAGCGCAGGCAGAGACCTAGTTCAGGAGAAGTTCCTCATCACCAGGTGCCTACGTGATTATCTGAAGATTTTCCACACTCTCTCTCACTGAGGTCGACGGCCTAGGTCAAAGTTCAAAAGGTATTGGAATTATTCCGCATTGTTGCTCTCCCTAAACTAATCTATTTTTGCCACCAGTCAATGTTGTATTACAGAACTATCCTTTTTCTTCTGGAAGAGCGCCCTTATCATTGGGGCAAGCTCCCCAGCCTCAAACTCTCCGGCCTCCAAGGCGTTGTTATAGTGCTTCCTGATGGAGAGCTAGTTTTTCCCCTCATTAGGAGAGGGGCTATCAATAGCCTTCTGCTCATGCGAACCCCTCCTCTTGATTGCCTGGAAAAGATAATAGGACACCATGAATCCCAACACCACCAGCGAGACGATATAGCTGGGCAAGTAGACATGCTGAAATCTGGTGTAAACTATCTCCCCTCCATCTTCATCCGATTTAAAAGCGGGCATAAATCCCAGGTTCTTCAGTGATTGCTCTCCGTTGAAACTCCAATGCTCTGTGCTAACCTTCTGAGGCACGGTAAATATGATATATTCCGTTTGATTCCCTTCAATCCAGTACCTTACCGGGTTCTTCTGCGTGAAGTCGAGCCTCTGCATCTCGCCGTCACCGCCGCTGCTCGAACCGCTGTCCAAGATATATATGTGCTCCATAACATCCTGGGTCTTGCTCAGCTCCAAGTATTCGCCGATGCTATCGATATAGACCACGCTATCAACACCGTAAATCTTGGTGACGGGGTACTCATTCTTGAATAGGGTTATCCCCGGCTTCTCAAGCTCAACCGCCAAGTCCTCCTGCTGGTGAAGAAAAACATAGACTTCGTAGTCGGCCTCATGCACCAGAATCACATACTTCACGTTAAGCGGTGCCAAAAGCTCTCCCAGATTATTCGCATTGCCGGCATTACTAAGCAGGAACTCCACATACTTGCTTACGGGATTTGTGCTCTGAGAGTAGATACCAGGCACCTCGATGTTATCTCCAGCTATAACGGGTTTGTCGAAGAATAGGTGAGCTGGATTCCCCAGGTCCTTATCCTTGTTGGGAAGCCAGCTGTAGCCCATATACATGTGCCAGGGCAAAAATAGCACATTAAAGTCTTCCTCATCTCGATTCAGGTACTCATTAACCTCATACCATTCCTGAGGGTAATCGGTAACCCCAAGTTGCCCCTGAAAGCCGAACATGGTAAAGGAATAAGCTAGGGGGGTGAGCAGCGCAAAAGCGATCAGTGCCATCATCCCCCCCCTGGCCAGCCTTTTCCCCCGCCGTCGCAGGATCTGGACAAGCTCATTGACCCCTAGCCCACCGAGGTAGGCATAGGTCAGGCACAACAGAGCTACAAACTTTTGTGAATCCCTGAATCCCCGGAAGAAGAAAACATGGTCCCACAGCCACTCAAAGAGAGGTCTCGTGAATTCACTTGCCGCCCCCACCGCCAGTAGAAAGCTCACTGCACCTATTATGCCGAAGGATACTACTACCCAGCGGTTTTTCGCGGGGGTAGCTCGAAGGGGCTTCACCCCTTCGAGTGAAACCTCCTCCCCCCCTCCTTGCGAAAGAGGGGAAGATGCAGGAGATGAGATTGTCTTACTGATAAACCCATATACCGCCAGAAACAAAATGAAGACAAATAACAACCACCAGAAAGGTAAAATATCCTCAGTATAGATATATCCCCCTCTCCAGAACCCGTACATCGAGGCAGTGTCGAACATCACCCCGAAGGCAGAGGTAGGCTGGGGGGCAAAGAACAGCAAATCCGCCTGGGTTATCTGCTCTACCACTGTCCCCGTAGCAGTTAGAGTGGGGACCAGCCAGTAAATGTTCAGAGCAAGAAACATTGCAGCAGTTACGCCTACATATTTTAATGTTTGAAGGATCCTCGCTCCCTCCTTGCGCTCCCTTACCACCTTGACCAGAAAGAGGATAAGAAAAGCTAAGAATAGCAGGAAAAACCCGTGTATCTGCACCAGTCCGACCAAGGTGGAAAGTATCACTACCTTTACGGCGTTCTTTATGCCTCCGTCTTCGAGCAGATCTAAAAATGCCTTGATGGCGAATGGGAATAAAGCATAAACCCAGAGAACCCCCCACTGCCCCGCTAAAAATCTAACGTAGGTGAAGGGATTTATCATGTAAAGCAGGCCAGCAAAGTAGCCCCCTAGCCCCCTAATGGGAAGGAGCCTGTGTGCCCCTATGCCGGAGAGAAACAGGAGCAAAAAAAGGAGCACCTTTTGCACCAGCCAAGCGGGAATAATCTCACTTGCTCCTTCCATCAGGAGGGAGAAGGGAACAGCCCCAGGCGACCACAGGTTTTCATCCAGTCCATAAAGTCTGTTACTGAAGTCGAGATGGGGTGAGAAAACCATATCAAGGGTCAGGATGTAGCCCGGGAGCAGTAACGATCCCAGAATTGCGAGGGAAATCAGGGCATATACCGCGTAAGGGGCTAAGGCCTTACTCTTGCTTCTCCTGTAGATCTCAGCGCTCCCTTAGAAACTTGATTAGTTGTGCGATAACCCCAATAGCTATGAAATAAATGGCCCCGATTGCTATTTGATTTGCCAGATCAATCCAGTCCAGCCAACGACCTGCCAATATTATTGCACAAATAATAAACAGGATTATCGCCACTCCTATGAGGAATCTGGCGTCATAACCCCTCCAAATGTAAATGGCGAGAGTCAGCGCAAAGGCGATGATGACAAGATACCACACAGGGGAATATAGAGCGGCGGCTACGCACAAAATTATGAGTGCCTGCGGTGCTATAACCCGTTCGATACCTCTACGCATCATCCTTTTCCGCTAACGAATCCATGAAACCTACTCTGGCAAGAAGCCTTTTTGTAATGAAATTCTCCCTGGGAAAGATTCCGGAAAGCATTATCCGCATATCCTCCCTTGTGATAAGTCTGAAGAGCACGAGACTCACAAGATAAGCCAAACCTGCGGCGAGCATAACCAAAACTGTTTGAATTCTTCCATTATAGTAGGGGAAGAAGTAAAGCAAAACTGCCAACAAGCCATAGCTGAAGATCATTCTGTGATTGAAGCTCAAACCCAGCTTATACCGGTAGCTCTTCCACAGCAGGGGAATAAGCCCAACAAAACAAGCAATAGTAGTGGCAGAAGCGGCCCCTATGAGCCCATATCTCGGCACTAGTAAATAAAGGAGTAAAATCTGAATGGCAGCAATCGGGAGCAGAAACAAAGCCGGGATCCGAGGATGCCCCAGGGCCTGGAAGCTCCTTGCCAGGATGTTTATGATGACCAGAAAGATCATACCCAATGAAACTATGACTAAGGCACTGGAGGCGACGAGATATTCCTGTGGGAAGAAGAGGTAGAGCAAAGGTTCTGGCGCTGCCATAAGGGCTATCGATATCGGGACGAGAAATAGGAGAGAGTATTTCAGCGGGATTCTTACATATACTTTTGCCAGCTCCCCCTCTGCGTATTTGGATATGAACGGAAATGCAGCACCCATCACGCCCAGAATGACCCAAACAGGAATCCTTGCTAGGGTGATGGTAGCTTGATAGTATCCAGTGAGTTCATCCGATGCTGTCAGAAACCTGACTCCAAGGATGTCGATGTTCATGAAGATGACTAAAGGTAGGGTGCCGAAGAACATCGGTGCCGCGAATTTATAGATGTCCAAGCTGGCCAATCCCCTCCCTCTCCAAAACCTCGTATCTCTGAGCCAAAAGAGAGCCAGTGCCAGGGCGAAAAATGTCCCGATAGCCATTCCAAGCACAGCACCGAGGGCGCCAAATCCCAATAAAACGAGGGAAAATCCAAATAGAAGCTTAATCACCGCATCAAGGACATGAAATGCTCCCATATTCTTGAACCTGAACAGTCCCTGGAGCGCACCGTAACAAACATAGGCAAAAGATCCAATAAGCACTGTCAGCGCCAGAACAAGCATTATGGAGTCATAATCTGCGCCCAGGTTTACTATCCTCATAACTAAATAGAAAATAGCTCCCACCGCGAAGCCTATCAGGAGATTCCCCAGTAAGGAGGTCCTTAGTATCTTCAGCTTATCTTCTCTCTCCTCGGAGAGGAACTTGGCAGCAGTTTGGGGAAACCCGGACTGGACAAGGAATCCCAAGAGCAGTAAGAAGGCCATGGAAACACCGAATATGCCATACTCTTCAGGGCCTAAAAGCCATCCCATCCCCACAGTAAAGGCATAATTTAGTGAGGTGGCTATAATCATTGCCACCAATAAAACAAAACTGCCTCTTGCTGCTCCGTTCACCGCACCTTCTTTTATTGATTATGAGATCACGTATTTCATCACACGAGCTCCGGCAAAATCAAACTTATCAGGAAACCGGCGTAAGCTTGAAACTTTAGCTAAATCGGACTAATATGCATCCAGTAATACGAAAGGCCAACATGAAAATCTGCTATGCCACCAACTTCCTGCCAAGCTATCATAAACTGTGGGGTGGAGCTGAACAGGTTTGCTATAGGTTAGCCAATATCCTCATCAAGAATGGTCACCAGCTATCTATTCTGGCGACAAAGCCGCTTAAGAAACCTGAAGAGGACTTCGATTTCTTCACCATACCTGTTTTTGAAAGCTATCTCCCCCAGAGAATGCGACATTCTTTAAGGCAGCTAAAACTCATCATATCTCCCTATGACATGATCTCCCATATTTCCTCTCATAAGACTTTGAAGAAAATCAACCCCGATATTCTTCATCTCCATAATGTCTCCTCTCTATCCTTTGCCCTAGCTTGGAGTGCCCAGAGACTGAGGATACCAACCGTATACTCTGTCTACGATTACTCGGCTATCTGCCCAATGGGGCATTTATGGCTGCTCAAGGATTACGCCGATTATGAAGGCACACCTTGCAGTAAATTTCACGGACCCCACTGCGTCGATTGCCTTGCTACATATAGAAAACTCGGTCGCCTACAAAAATTCCTCCTGTCCTCCTTCCTGAGATTCAGGAAAAGGTGGTTCGACTTCTTCCTCAATAAAATAGATGGCTTTGTTGTACTCTCGCCATCCAACGCCGAGGCTCTGGAGGAGTATGGTATTGAGAAAGAGAGGATTTTCATTATTCCCATCCCCCTTTCTGAGGAAATCGATGCCCTCCCGATAGAGAAGAACTCCATTCTATTTGTGGGGGTGATACAGCCGAGAAAAGGGCCACACATCGTTTTGGAAGCCATGCCACAAATATTAACGCGAATACCCGACGCCAAGCTATATGTCATCGGCGAGATGATAGCAAACAAGGAATATGAGGAGAAAATGGCAAGCTTGGTAGATAAAAGCGAACTACAAGGGCACATTTTCTTGCTTGGGAAGAGACCATATAACGAAGTTAGGGATTTTATCCAAAAGGCCAATGTTCTGGTTATACCGGAGCAATGGGAAACCATCCCACCGAACACCCTGACTGAAGGCCTGGTTTTTGGCAAGGCAATCGTTGCCAGCAGGATAGGCGGGCTACTCGATTTCATAGTAGATGGTGAGAATGGCTTACTGGCTGATACACACGACTCCATAGATTTTACCAATAAAATAATTTCGATTCTGGAAGACCAAGACCTCAGTCAAAGATTAAGCCGAAGGGCGAGGGAGACAGGGCTTGAGTTGTTTTCCGAAGAGAAGGTCTACCAGAAACTGTTGGACCTGTATCAATCCTTGAGCAAAGCGGTGGCAAAGCATTAGCCTCAAACTGCACAATCACCCCCCTAATATGACTATAAATGGCTCAATTACCCTTTCTTCGCAAGAAACCGTTTTAAGCTATATAGTACCCTGTTGAACGACAGTAAACTAGCAAGTTTAAGAAACCTGCTTGGCCTTAGGTAAAACTTCCTATAGGCCTTAGTCTGAAGTCCGATCAATTTTCTAAGTGGAAGCTGGTCCAACTCTAGTGGTCCCCCGGCTTGCTTTCCATACATGCTCCAGTCATTTGATAAGATTTTCAATCCGCCAATGTTATCTTCAGCCATTTGGCGCACCACTGTTCCAGGAAACGGCACCAATATCGCAAATGTTGCACGATCTGCCTGAAGATTTCGGGCGAAATCAATCGTTTTATTCACCGTTTCTTCACTTTCAAAGGGATGGCCGATAATAAAGTTGGCTTCAGTTTCTATACCTATTTCTTTGCATAATTCAAAAGCCCTCTCAATTTGCTCGGCAGTGATGCCCTTGTGCATGATCTTAAGGATTTTGTTATCTCCGGATTCAGCTCCGAATCCTAGGTACACGCAACCTGACCTCTTCATTATCGTCAATAACTCCATGTCAGTAAGCTCAGCTCTTGCTCCGGACGACCATGTGATTTTCTTATTTAAACCTCTGCTGATAAGCTCATCGCACATTTCAATGGCTATTTTCTTGTTTACAGCAAAGGTCCCTTCAGTGAAATGGATCTTAGTTGCTCCAAATTCTCTTATCACCCATTCCACTTCATCCGCAACCCTTTTTGGTGATTTAAATCTTATGTTGTCACATACTCTGTAACAAAAAATACAGTTAAAGGGGCATCCTCTAGCGCTTTCTACCGGTATCTCCAGATCGGCCCTCTTTTTTCGAAAACCAGAGGTTAGTCCGCTTCCACGGTATCTATCGATTTCGTGTAAATGCCATGCTGGAAAGGGCAAAGAATCCAGGCTTGAAATCAAGGGCCTCTTCTCATTAACGACTATGTTTTCATTCCTAAAGGCAATTCCTTTTATCCCTTCAAGCCTTTCCCCCATTGCTATATCAAGAAGGGTCAGCTCTCCTTCACCTGTAACCGCTATATCGAATGCTCTGAATTCCTCTAGCGTTTCAGATGGTATTGCAGATGCGTGCGGACCTCCAATCACCGTTACTATCTCGGGGTCGATCTCCTTAACTAGTCCTGCAGTGCAAGCTGCATCGCAAACTTCCTCGGTATAAGCAGGGATGCCAACGATGCCTGGGCTTGTTTTGCTAATTCTGCTTTTTACTCCATTGGAATCTAATCCCTCCGCCTCCGGGTCGATTATATATACTTCTATCCCATTTTCTTGAAGACAGGCAGCAATGGAGGCTATTCCTATCCTGGGATATAGATTCTCCACCTCGAGCGGATCCCTCTTCTTTGGCCGAATAGGTGAATTGAAAAGAAGAACGCTGGGTTTCATGGCCTACTCCTTCACTTGTATTGATAAGCCGCTATATCAGACTCTTTAGTCCCAAAGCTAAACACTGGCCCTAAATTCTTTTTCATCAAAATCCAAGCCTGTAGTAGGTCTTCATAGGAATTGACATTTATATTCATGCCGTTGATGAATTCGCCATAGGCTCTCCTGTCTTTTGAAACAAGAGCGATAGTTTCAGTAATCTCGACCTCACCTCTAATCAGTGAGAGCGGAGTTTTCTCTACATAGTTGAATAAATCGGTTTGAAAAATATAAATCCCACATCCTCTAAAACGAGAAAAGGGCTCTTTCGGCTTCTCTTCAATCCCTACTATTCGCTTATCCTCGTCCAAACTTAGGCAGCAAGTGGATTTAAGTATATCTTTGTCATCCTCTATAACGATGCCCTCCACGACAGTAGCATCATGTTCAAAGAATAAGCGGGTAATGTTGTCGAGGGATTCTGTTATGGTGCAATCATCACCTAGTATGACCATAAACGGCTCGTTAATAGAGCCTCTAGCTAGCATTATGGCATTGGCAATACCTGAAAGCTTGGTCTGTTCTATGAAGTCGATGCCGACGCCAATTTCATCCTGCGCCTGTTCAAAGTACTCTATCACCTTGTCCTTTTGATAATTTACGATAACATAAATCTGTTCCACCCCAACACTCTTCATATTGTCAACGATATGATGGATTATCGGCTTGTTATAGAGGGGGAAGAGGCACTTCGGCAGGATATAGCTTAAATATCCCAACCTCTTTCCCTCGCCTGCCGCTGGGATGAGCCCAATCCTTATTCTGTCCATCGCCGCATCCTATTAGTCTAACCTCTGTGTAACGAGGTTGTTTAACAATCCTACCTGCAATTCTGAGCCCTTCGCTGTCTGTCATCCTGAGGGGGCAAAGCCACCGAACAATCTCGCTCAGGGTAAACTCCGCGAAGATTCCAGAGACTCTTCACGGTCTTGTCCGTGGAATAGGTTTTCATTCCACTTTACCCAGTCGATCAATCTCGATACTCCCTCCCTAGTCGAAACTTTAGGCTCCCACTGCAATTCCCTCTTTGCTTTAGAGGTATCACAGACAAAGTAGAGCAAGTCGCCCAGTCTGGGTTCGGCAAATTTAACTACTGGCTCCTTTCCTGATATTTCCTTTATAAGCTCAATACACTCCAGAAGGGAAATAGCACACTCCATTCCCCCTCCTATGTTGTAAATACCAGCCTTCCTCGTCTTATAAAAGGCATCAAACGCTTCTGCGACATCGGAAGCATATGTAATATCCCTTAACTGCTTCCCCGTCCCATAAATCGTGATCGGCATCCCTAAGATGGTGCGGATAGTGAAATTAGCCACCCAGCCATGGTCCTCCCCACCAAACTGGCGAGGTCCATAAAGTCCCGTAAGGCGGAAGCTCGCAATCTCTAACCCGTAGGTATCTATATAGGTTTGCACATAGAGATCAGCAGCCCTCTTGGAGGCATGTAGTGGGGTGAGTGTCCCCTCTGCTGTTGGATGATTCTCGTCTATTGCTGCCGGTTGACGGACATACCTGGTGCTCTCCTCCTTGAGGGTTTCATTGATTTTGTTTCCGTATACATGGATGGTGGCACAGTTGACCATAGGTATTTTCAACCTTCTCGCTACCTCTAGGACATTAAAGGTGCCCAGAAGATTGGTTGAGAAGTCGAGAGCCGGGTCCTCCCAGCTAATCGTCATAGCTGGCTGGGCAGCAGTATGAATTACGAAATCACAACCCACAGCGGCTTTCATCAGTTCATCGAAATTGCGCACATCCCTCTTAATCAGCTTAACCCCTAACTTATCTAGGAAGCACCAATTATAGTCTCGGGCGGCATCCGTGGCATAACCGGTGCGCATAAGCTCATATTTTGTCATACTATCATAGGCGATAACATCGGCTCCCTTTTCGATATAGTATTCACAGACATGAGAACCTATAAACCCGCAACCCCCTGTTACAAGGACCTTCATGGTATCCTCCCTCCTCTCTATTTTTAGCCTTCTGCACTTTAGAACATCGCAAGGCGATTGGAATTCCTGTTCCTATGATTCAGGCTCCGGCTTCGAGAGTTTGCCTCTTTTACGCCTTCCCCACCACCAACCGCCTATCACACAACCCAATGCCCCGGACAAGCCAAGACCCGAGATAATAGCACCAATGTTAAACCACCGCTGCGGCTTATACTCTACGGCTATATCCAGCGCGCCTGTTTCATCGATCCAGAATCCGTTTATCACAGAGTACAGTGGCTGGCTCTGGTACTCCCTTCCATTCACACTTGCCACCCATTGCGAGTTGTAGTTCTCAACGAAGGCTAACATAAACGGGCCTTGAGCATCGACATGAACGATATATTTGGTTGCATTCACCTCTTCCCAAGAGACGATGTTGGCCGGGCTATCATTCGCTGTGAAAATATCCTCGATCGTCTCGTCGCTGTTCGTGGAATAAATCATAATGCTATCGATTTCGCACTTTCCTTTGGGTAATATCTCTAGGGTATGCACCCCCTCTTCAAGAGCTATCGGCTCTAAATAGACCCAGTTGAGGCCTTCTCCTGCGCTCGCTAAATTTATCTCGACACGTTCCTCGTCTATCTGTAATACTACTGGTTTACGGTCAGGGCCAGTGAGAGCTCTGACCCCAATCTTATAAATGGAATCGCTCAAGATGTGTATGGTGGTCGATGCCTCCGAAGGGTGTTCCAGCGAAAGCCTTACATCCTTAGCCATGATTGTATGTGAGCCCAAGCCAGCTTGAGACCTATTTATGTCCCAAGACACAGCCATTAGAAGCAAAGTGACATTGTCCTTCAGCGTTTCAGGGAGAGTGAGGGAGACCTCCTTCCAGCCAACCCAATCCAAGTCGCCGCCTCCCACGGCATGCAATTCGGTGGTGCCATCAGAATCCGTCTGCTGGTACCAGAAATTGAGGTTATTCCCAGTGCCATCGCCATAGACATAAAGTGAGAGGGTATCGTAATCCTCCCAGTCCTCCGGCTCAAACTCAGTTGTGGCATAGACAGAGAGCGCGCTTTCATTGTCGAAGGCGTAGTCTATGACCAGGCTCTCCCCATCTGAGCTGATATTGATGTGCTCATTCTCTGTGTTATGCATCGTTTGCCAGAGCAAGAGCGTTATATCGTTAACCGCAATTGTATGTGAGCCCAGGCCAGCTTGAGACTTATTTACGTCCCAAGACACAGCTACCTGAAATGCAGTGACATTGTCCTGCGCCGCTTCAGGGAGAGTGAAGGAGAGCGCCTTCCAGCCAACCCAATCCAAGTCGCAGCCTCCCATGCCATACCATACGGTGGTGCCATCAGAATCTGTCTGCTGATACCAGAAATTGAGGTTATTGCCACTGCCATCGCCATAGACATAAAGCGAGAGGGCATCGTAATCCTCCCAGTCCTCCGGCTCAAACTCATTTATGGCATAGACAGAAAGCGAGTCTTCGTTGTCGAAGGTGTAATCTATGGCCAGGCTCTCACCATCTGAGCTTATATTGATGTGCTCATTGGCTGTGTTATGCATCGTTTGCCAGGCTGCAATGTTTCCCGTGCTTACAGTGTTGCCAATTCCTGTCTCTATGGTGCCGGATGGGGCAAAAAGGCGGTGAGGCTTTAGTATAAGGGTCTGGCCTCCGCTGGCCTTTCCACCCCAGGAGCTGGAGATCTCCTCATTCTCATACTCGAAGTCTCTTTCCCCCTCCAAGATATTGATAGTCCTCTCCGCCTCCAAGAACTGCTGGGCACTATCGAAATATCCCTGCGCCACATCCGGGGGCACCAGTGCCAAGAGGTTGACGGCGTTAAAACCAAATGTATTCTCCAAAGTTATGTAATGGCTTCCCTGGCTCAAAGTAACTGGGCCCAAATTTTGCCAAGCGAAGTTGGCTACTGCTGCCTTTGTGGTCACGCTGGCTATTTTTTGCCCGTCCACCAGAATCGTGACCTCCCCACCAGCCGGGTTCTCAAATACTCGGGCGTATAGCTCATGCTGTCCTGCCTCTCGAACCTCAACCGGGATGACAATGGTTTTCCTGGGTCCTGGCTTACCTATTAGAAGCATATCCCTAACATTGATTGTGTGTGAGCCTAAGCCGGCTTGAGACTTAGCTAGGTCCCAAGACAGAGCTATCATAAATCCAGTGACATTGCTCCTCGGCTGTACTGGGAAGTCGAAGGAGAGCTCCTTCCAACCCGTCCAATCTAAAATGCAGGCTCCCATGCCATACCACATGGTGGAGCCATCTTCGTCTGTGTGGTCATGCCAAAAATTGAGGTTATTCCCACTGCCATCACCATAGATCCAGAGGGAGAAGGCGTCGTAATCAATCCAGTTCTCCGACTCAAACTCAGTTCTGGCATAGACAGAAAGCGAGCTTTCGTTGTCGAAGGTGTAGTCTATGACCAGGCTCTCACCATCGGAGCCAACACTGATGTGCTCACTCTCTGTCACATGCAGTGTTTGCCATTTGTCAACACCGCCTGGCTGTATGGAGGCGGGAGTTGTAGGTTCTAGGCTGCGTCTAAAATCATAGGTCGTCACTATCCCCTTACCGTAATCAAAATCCCAAGACTCGGGTGAAAGACCAGCACCCTGCGCAAACCAATCCCAGTTAATCAGGTCCGCCTTGGACCAGGTTTCCCCGGGATCGAAACGATTTGTATAGTCAAAGGGGGCTATGATATACTGGTCATCTACTTGGGAAAGGGCGATATCGTTTATATCGTATCCCATGCCAAGAACTATCCCCTCAGCGTTGGGGTAGCTATTCGAAAAAGCTTGGTCCAAATAAAGCAAACCAAAGGATTTGGGGTCAAAGGCATCGACGGCATTTAATGAATCCATAGTGTCCAGGCCACCGCAGATAATGAGGTTTTGGGATGGTATAAAGACTTGTGGCGCATAACCTTCGTTCTCAAAGATATAGATAAAATCTTTCTGCCCGATAAATGTTAAATCATCCTGATTCCTAGAATTATCGATAGCGATATCCCCCTGTGCCTCAAGCCCGACGATATCATTGTGGAATAGCACATAGCGAGTATTTAGCGGGTCGAGATACTTGCCAAAATAGGCTGTCCTGTTGTTTAACAGAGACTGGCGATAGATGTAATCATAATAATACTGCGTAAAAGGCGTGAATGAAGGGATACCCATCAAATGGGTCTTAGCAGAGATCGTCCAGTTGTAAAAACCACGATTTAGATAGTCGACGCCCCATGTAGTCTGCCCGGCATGTTCCGGTAGCCACGATATTTTGAAGTCGCCGCTTTGCTCTTCTAGCCACTCATTGGTTGCCTGAAACTCCTCGGGTACTTCATGGGGGACAAGATAATCGCCCATCCAATGGCCAGCTGCTGGTGCGGCAAATAGGCCAAAGAAGGAAACGAAAACCAGTGTTGTTACTATGGGTATTGATTTCAGCTTTACTCGAGTCGGGTTTTCCCATCCCCTCTGAAAAATCCCTGAGATGGTAAAGGCTATCAGAAAGCAGAACATCAGGGCCAATATACCTGCCCACCTGTCGGGCTCGCGAAACAGCCAGCCAAATTTCTCAGAGAAAAAGGGTATATCAAAGACCAGCCAATTATAGGCTGAGGGGAAGGGGCTTTTGGTTCCCATAGCTAAGAATATCAGCGGGATGGTCATTAATGCGAAATATAGAACATACTTAAAGGCGCTCTTATTTTTAGGCTTTAATAGCAGAGAGGCGAAGGCGAATAGTGGGACCATAAAACTGCCTATTAGCCAGGGATAATATAATAGCTGAGAAGAGGGCTGATAGAATGTCATTGACGCTGGCTCCCAGAATCCCATAAATCTAATTACATTCAGTGGACTGCCATTCTTGCTGATAAACTCGATACTGTCAGTTGTTACCATGTAGCTAGAGGTTATGGCCCCAGAAGCCAAATGAGGGATAAGCCAAAAGGTGTTGAATGCCAAAAAGAAAAACACCGTTAGCGATGTCACCTTGACCTGGTTTAGCGCAGTTGATTTACCGATCTCCCTGGTAATGAGAGAAAAGACAAGCCAGCTAAATATCAGAATCCCGACAAATACAAGGTAATGCGCCGTGGTGGAAGCAAGGGACCATAGCAAAGCTGTAGCAATGACATAAGTTAACTTTCCGGTTTTCAACGATTTCATAAAGCATATCAGGACTAGAGGAGTTATGGCATAGGCTGCCCACATCCAAAGGTGAGTTATGTGAGGCAACATCCAGGGGTTAAACATGTAAACTAAGGCAGCAGTAATAGAGGCGCTAAAGGCAATCCTTTTATTCTTATGAAACTCTTTAATCAAAATGTTAGCTGCATAATACATCGACAAACCCGACAGGATTAAAACACCGAGAATAAGCCCTTTGACAAACCATTCTGTAGAGATATCCAGGGCTGAGGCGATAGCGATAGCAGGAGCTGCAAGCCAAAGTGCGTTATCAGAGAATACCGGAAAGCTCGCATAAGGATTCCACAATGGATAAAACTGATAAAGGTATTGCCACACAGAAAGGGGGAAAGAAGAGTCACCATATAACACCAAGCCCGGGGTGAACAGGACATGGCGCAAAGCTATTAATGAAGCCGTCAAGATTATCAAAAGAGGGGTTATTTTGACGAGGAAATTGATAGGGGCTGAGGTGAGCATCCACTTTTGCACCCTACTTGTCCTGGAATGGGCATGCCTCTTCATTTCCCTTTGCCTAACATAATTCTGGCTGTCGCTACCGGGTGTTGGAGGACCCAAGTTGCACTCTCCTTCGGATGCCATAACGCCCTCCGTAAGGCGCGGGAGAACCCTACCTGCTTAGCTCCGAATATTTCGAGGTATATTCTCCTCAGTTCCCTCGCGGAGATTGTTTCACAAGCTCGCACCTCTAAATCTCCCTGATTGAAATGAGACCAATCAAACGATTTAGGTATCAAACCTTGCCCATTGCACCAGTCCCAAAGTTTTGTGCCAGGATAAGGTGTGGTTATGCATACTCCGTAGGTATCGATGTCATTCTCGAGGATGAATTGTTGAGTTAGTTTGATATCTTCGAGTGTTTCTGTTGGATTACCGATCATGAATGTTCCTGTTACCATAAGGCCCGCTTCTTTACAAATTCTAATAGCCTCCCTATTTCGCTCTACAGTAGTAGATTTATTTAAGACATCGAGAATCCTTTGAGAGCCGCTTTCCCAGCCGAAGTCAAGCTCCCGACACCCGGCTTCTCGAATCATCTGTGCAGTGCTTGGGTTAATATAATGAGACGATGCGTTGCAGCCCCAGATGATGTCCAATTTCTCTTCTATCATCATGCGGCAAATTTCCTCAACTCTTGGCTTATTTGCCAGAAAGTTATCATCCATAAAGAACAGAGCTTCAACTCCATAGTCTTCCTTGAGTTGCTTTATCTCTGAAAGCACCCTTTCAGCACTATGAAATCTAACCGGGGTTTGCCGCCAGCTATTGTGACAAAATATACACCGAAAAGGGCATCCCCTGCTGGTGAGCAGTGTAGCTACCTTTGTGGAAGGGGGAACGAACGGGAGGAAGGCCATCAGGTCTCTGATCTTATCCAGTATATTAAAATAGAAATCCTGCTTAATCAGATGCCGAGCAGGTGGTGGGAAGTCGTCTATATTTTTTACATAGGGGTAGGAGACAATCCCTGACTTTATACCCCTATTTATGATGTCTAGCATCGCCATCTCCCCCTCTCCCACAACAACGATATCCGCATGAGTTAATGCTTCCTCCGGCATCACACTGGCGTGGACCCCTCCCATTACGGTCAGAATCCCCTTTTCTCTACACATATCTGCGATTTTGTAGACACTCGGAGCCAGAGGGGTTACAGCAGTTAGACCTATTATGTCAGGGCCGTAGTGCTCGATCTCCTCCTTTACATCTTGCCCAGCTATCTGGTCTACGATTTTGACCTCAATGCTATTCTGCTCAAGGTAACTTGCTATGTATCCCAGATGCAGCGGCTCTGAAACCGTCCATCTTTTGCCTCTTCCGGGATTGACCAAAGCTACCTTCATTTTATCCTCTCTTGATTTTGTCTGATTATTCGTCACTTGGAGCCTTTCACCATAGCTATAACCATCCCAAGCAGTGAATCAAGCCCCCTCTTCGCTGTCAGAAAGCCAACTCCGTAGACCACCACCTCAGTGAAGCAGGCAAAGGGATGATAGAGCCAGGCAGGGTCCCCTTTCTTACCGATATAAAAGGCATGAATAAAGGGACCGATGAAAGTGCAACAGAAAAGGACCCATGCTAACATTCTAAGTGATTCCCGTCTTCTGTTCGGTAACCAGGGATACTCCCGACTATGTTTGCGGAAGTATTTGACCTTTACACGAAGTTTCTTGATGTAGTCAAAGTAGTTGCGAACATAATGGTGATAGACCACAGCTTCAGGGACATAGGCATATTTGGTGAAGCCACCCTCCGCTAGCCGATAGACGAGGTCGGATTCATGCCTAACGGGCACGTTGCCCACCTTGAGAACAGCATCCTTCCTGAGAAGGGAACCGTTACCACCGATTACCGTCCGATATGGGGCCTGGCCTAAGATTTCTATATAATATCCATCTTTAGCTATGACCTCCTCAGGTGGCCGCAGCCGCCACAGGAGATAGAACTCCAAAGGCGGGTTCTGCAGCAGGGCCATGTATCGATTAATAGCCGGGTCATCCCTCGGAGCAAGAACTGGAGGACGCACCCCAACTACTTCCCCATCCTCAAGTACAGGTTTTACCATCTTCGAAATCCAATCCTTGCTCACCAGCTCATTGTCGGCACTGAGAAGCACCACAAATTCATCTCTGGCTGCCTCAACCCCCATTGCCCAACCAATTTCTGCTATGCCGCTGGGATTGTGAAGGATGCGGACAGGATACCTGCTACAGAGCTCCAAGCTTCCATCAGTAGAGCCATCATCGACAATGAGCACCTCTATTTTGTCTTCGGGGTAGTCCTGGGAGAAGATGCTCTCCAGGCATTTTTCAATAATACCCTCGGCATTATAAGTGGGGAGAATAAAACTAACTAATGGCAGTTTCACACCTGCACCTTACTCCTGTTTTAGATTTCTCGAGGAATTCCTCAAACTTCATCAGCATGTAATCGATCATCTCCTCGGTGATCCCGGGATAGACGCCGATGAAGAAAGCATGGCTCATCACCAGATCTGAA
>Ga0209979_1000862_pt1 | contig 36796 bp, 31 predicted proteins | sample AnhtaG_FD_183114 | JGI IMG/M metagenome (GOLD analysis project Ga0209979, IMG submission 183114) | Deep subsurface microbial communities from Anholt, Denmark to uncover new lineages of life (NeLLi) - Anholt_01485 metaG (SPAdes) (version 2) | ecosystem: Environmental > Aquatic > Marine > Oceanic...
ATCTTTTTAGGCAACTTGCCTTTTTGTCCATAATAAGAGAGTACGGAGAGCAAGAATAATCGATTCCGAAATACAATGAGGAGAACAAGCAATGGGAACTAAAGGCAGAAGGAATGTGAAAAAACCCGAGCCAAAGGAAAGGTAGTAATAACTTTATAGAGGTAATACAATTGTCCAAATTGTATATCATTGCACATTAGCTTGTTTTGTTACCCAATTGCACATTCTGACGGAATGTTAAGTAAGGATAGCTTACGGGAGAAGTTATTTAGGAACCAAGTTGGTGGGGAAGGGGGGACAGTTCCCAAACTTCTATTTGATAAGAAAGGGCTGATATTGGTGATACAGCAGATGCTTGTCTCGTATTCTCTCTAATTCATTGGAAGAAGTGAAAAGGTGCCGGAGTGGATTTGTGCACGTTGTACTTTTCTTGAGGCCAGATTTCATCAATGATAAAATAGGTCTCAAGGGGTACATCAAAATCGGTCTGGTACCCTGTGGAACTCAATCGGCACATGAGCTTCAGTAGGCCTAATATTATCCGACCTCCAAGCGAATGGAAAAGCTATTTTCTCCCTCTAACCGGGGGATGCTCCACCAACACGTGCACTTTTTGTATGTACTATGGCTCAAAGCTTCGGATACGAGATGTCGATGACATCAAGAGTGAAATAGATGCTGTAGCCTTATTCACTCGAAGTGGCATGCGGCTTCCTGATGTTTCTAAGGTGGTATATGACGTGGCTCAAGGTTGGGATGGCAAAAAGGTATTTCTTCAGGATGGCGATGCCCTTGTTTACCCCTTTCCCAAATTGAAGGAAGTTCTCCAGTACTTGAATGAAAAACTACCTTCTGTCGAAAGGATTGGCACATATGCTACGCCACAGGATATCCTGCGCCGGAGTGTGGATGAGCTTAAGGAGTTAAGACAGCTCAAGTTAGGTATTTTTTATACAGGGCTTGAGACCGGTGATGATGAACTGCTCCAGAAGATAGGTAAAGGGGTAAGTTCAGACGAGATGGTCGAGGCGGGAAAAAAAGTGAAGGAAGCAGGGATAACCTTTTCTGTGACGATAATTTTAGGACTTGGCGGTGTCGAGGGAAGCCAGAAACACGCGCTTGAGACAGCCAGAGTTCTTACTGAGATTGACCCGGCTTATGCGGGGGCTTTAACTTTGACCTTCGTCCCCGGTACCCCGCTCTATGAGCAGTGGGAACGAAATGAATTCCATCCTCTTTCTCCTTTTCAATCCCTGGAGGAACTAAAGTTAATCATAGAGAATTCCAGCTTTACCGATTGCTTCTTTAGCTCAATGCATGCCTCAAACTATCTTTCCGTCCGAGGAAAATTGCCGCAAGACAGAGAGAGGATACTTAGGGAACTAGAAGTAGTTTTGGCAGCAAGAAACCCTTCTTTGCTCAGGCCTGAGTTTCTCAGGGGCCTATGACTATGATGGCACCAATGGTAGATTTGTTGGAAAGTCCAGCAAAAAGGGCAGGTAATATGTTATCCACACAAGTTGGCTAAATGTGTAATTCTGTCACTTACTCAATTTCTTAATTAGAAAGGCCATATTTTTACCGAAGTTCCAAGCTGTTTGGAGTCCTTCCTCATCCTGTTCCACTTCGCCTTTTTCTCGGCCGAACGCAACATTCCAGTACGTAGAGCCGGGAATAAAGAACCCTAGAATCTGAAACCAGAAGGTAAGTTGAGCAATTGTGAAGTTCTGGCCGGCACGTCGTGCCACTACCAATGGCCCACCAACCTTACCTTGGAAGGGCTCACCATTCCAGCCTGCGATGTAGCCAACACGCTCCATAAGTGCCTTAATCAGCGCCGTAGCAGAGCTATAATATACCGGTGAGGCTAGAATTATACCATCGGCTTCTTTCATTCTGAGGTATATTGGAAATAGGTCATCCTCGATAGAGCAACTCTCTTGTTTTTTGCATACCATACATGCATTGCACGGTTTTATTTCCAGGCCAGCTAACCGAATAAGCTCAGTATCCACCCCTTCTTCAGAAATTGCTTGAAGCGTATGCTTGGTTAAAAATTCTGTGTTGCCATTTTTTCTTGGACTGCCGACTATACCTATGACTTTCATCTCGCGACTCCTTAATCTATCCCGGTTTATAAATAACTATATAATGGGGAGTTGAACATTATAAATCATTCTATCAAGTATGAGAAGTAGTAACATAATGACGTTCTGTGTGATATGCCTGATTACCGTTGCCCCAAACTGACTTCGGTGCACTAATCAAAATCTAGGCGGTCTTTCGCGGTGGCTGATGTGTTTTACCTTTGGGTTGAAATGGGGAGCATGTTTCGTTCTACCGGGATTATTGCGAACCCTGCGGAGTTGCTCGACGCCAGCTAGCATAAGTAAAGTTAACTGTCCTTATCATATGGTCTTTCCCTTCTCACTACCCTGACGTTTGGCTTCAGGAGTGGAGGGCAAAGCGTACTGGATCAGCCGTTCCATTAAATTGGCATGGCTCTCGTCATCATTTCTTGCCATTTTCTCTACATTCACTCCGGGATAGAGATACTTAAATATCTCGTATCTTAGCATATCGTGCAGCCTGATAAAGGTATGCTTGTCCTCATATGCTAGTGGCGACGTGATTTTCTGGATAAACTCCCAGCCTGCCAGAATTGCCGGTTTAAGGGCGTTCTCCGCCTTGCTGGTGATAGACACATTTACTACCCTGCGGTCTCTCCTGTCTCTTACCCTTCTGACCAGACCAGCTTTGACCATGCGGTCGACTATCATACTGATGCTGTTCGTGCTACGTCCTAACCATCGGGCTATGTCAGTTGGCCTTGCAGGATCACCGATGTGTTTTATAGCCGCAAGCACTGCATACTGCTCCGTAGTAAGATTGTATTCACTATATATCTGGTCCTCACACATCTTAAGCAGGGCGCGGGTTCGGTGCGACACGTACCACAATCTCAAAATTAGATTTCCGTCTTCGAAATTTATCGTCATATTTAACCTCTCCTGATTATTTCATTAGACCTTTGCTCGCTTGGGCCGCTTCTATATCTTTTACGCGTTGCCACTTCCTCGCATGCAGTAATTTGGCGTTCCCTCTATTCTTCATTGATTGCTTACAAAGGGCATGGGTCGCCAAATGCCTTGTGGCTTCTTTTCTGTCCGCCTTAACCATGGCGTCAGTTTGCGAAAATATGGTCAGCACCTGGCCGTCCTTTTCTAGCCACAGGAGATGGTACTCGTCCTCTTCGGGGGACATGCTAGTTAGCCTGCACACCTCCGGCAATATCTCTTGCAGAGTTACTCTCAATAGGCCCCTCAGTACCATGTGCCAGTAGTTACTCTTGGTTTACGTGTTTGATGATATCATGAGAATAATTCACTTGCTATTGTGCTAATCTCTGGTTTACTCACGGGGTTAGCATGGTGTAGAATATCAAGGTGGCATGGTATTATATAGAGAGGCGCTCATCTTTGCCCCGAAGCACACCCGCAAAGTGAAGTTACGAAGAATGCCTGTGGAAAAGATAAGGGTAGTGATAATAGAGGACGAAGCCCTGTTTCGAGAAATGCTGGTTGACGCTCTATCCCGGAATGGTGGTCTAGAGGTAGTAGACACGGCGGATGATGCTGGGAAGGCGATTGCGCTGGCCCGGCAGACCAAACCCGACGTGATGCTGATGGATATTGAGCTTGCCGGCGAAATGGACGGCATTGATGCGGCACTGGCAATCAAGAGGGAGAACCCTGAGATTGGCATCGTTATCCTCTCCGCACATGATAATCCCCGCTATGTGACCAGCCTGCCGCTTGGAGAGAGCACGGGGTGGGCATATCTTTTAAAGCAGACGGTTCGCGACGTATCCACAGTTGTCCATGCCATTGAGGGATGCGCGCGGGGTATGGTGGTCATGGACCCGGCGGTGATGGCGAAGCTGCACCCGCGGAAAGGGTCTAATGTTTACAGACTTACACCCAGGCAGCAGGATGTGCTCCGGTTGCTTGCGGAGGGGTTCAATAATGCCACTATCGCCAGAGAACTGGCACTGACGGAGAGGTCCGTTGAAAGCTACATCAACGTCATCTATCAGCATCTGGGACTCGCCGGAGAGTCGGAAATCAACATGCGGGTCAAGGCTGCCCTGGCGTTCCTGAAATCCTCGCAACGACGTTAGCGCGGGAGCACGGATTGCGTAAACCCCGGCTAATTGCCATGCGAGCATGATATTGTAGTATGATAGAACCATACTACAATATAAGCGTTGAAAACTAGCAAGTCAAAGGATGGGAGTCGACATACCGACCTATTCTGGTTGATGACGATACCTGTTTAGAGATTAGCTGTGCCATTTGCTGGAAGCGAGCAAGCACTTTCAGGTATAGGGAGAGGCTGGTAGTGCTGCGGAGTGCCTTATTCTTATCAGTACCGTGACGCCGCATGTAGTTGTACTTGACGTTTATATGCCCGATTGGGACGGACTAGAATCGGCCTAATATATCAGGACGTACCTCCCGGCGTTAAGACAATAGTGCCAAGCTCGCACAACTACCGTTTCTCCTCCAGACTAGCCTGGCAAGAGGGCGCCTGGCCTTTATTCCAAAGGCTGACCTTCCTGTCACTGTTCTGTTTCAAGTCCGGCAAGAGGCAGTTCTGCCGTAACCTGTGTGCCCTTGCCGGGAATGCTCTCGATGGTGCAACTGCCTCCCGCCGCCGCTGCGTAGTCCGAAATCAGCGAGAGGCCAATACCAGTTGAAGGTCTTGTTGTATTAGAGCCAGGACCATCATCCCTCACCGTAAGGCGCAATATTCGACTATCAGACAGCGACAGTTTCACCACTATATTGCTCGCCGCCGGCGTGTGTTTGGAGATATTGGTCAAGGCTTCCTCAGCAATGCGATACAGCGCCAGCTTCACATTAGCTGGAAGAAGCTTTCTATTCGCTTGCTCTCTATCTCTCAGTTTTTTGCTCACCCGCAAATCAACACGTAGCTTGGCGCTATACTCGTCTATTAGAGATTCCAGGCCGGTAGCTATTCCCAGGCGTAAGATGGAGGGGAAAAGGCGATGGCTGATAGCCCGTATGTGTTCGTTTTGCAGCTCCTCAAGTCTCTGGCGGACGTCAGCTAGCTCCTTGGTCATCCGCTTTGACCGGGCCCTGGCCTCAAGCCCTGCAATCGTATGCTCCAGTAATATAAGCCGGCTTTGCACCGTCCCGTGAAGCTGACTGGCAATGTCTTTACGCAGGGACTCTTGAGCGTTGATAAGGCGCTGGCGTGATATACTTATCTCTTGCGCCCGTGCCGCGGCTATTTCGCGCTCGTGTGACTGTCTCTCCATTTCTTTTTGCTTGGTGATGTCATGAAAAATGCCCAGTACACCGACGGTTTTGCCGCTTTCATCTATGAACGGGGTCTTGAATGTTTCCACGGTCCTTTCTTGTCCGCGTTCGATGTATCTCTCTTCAATTCTTTCTGTATTCCCTGACTCAATCACTCTTTTATCGTCTGCTCTATATTTTTCGGCCAGGTTCCTGGGATAGAAGTCATAATCTGTATGCCCCGAGAACTCTGCGGGCTTTATCTGCAGGTCTTCGGCGAAATTGCTATTGCAGGAAATGTAAACTGAATCCTTGTCCTTAAAGAATATTTTCTGTGGGATATTTTCAACCAGAGTTCTGTATTTTCCTTCGCTTTCCATAAGAGCCTGCTCCGCCCGCTTACGCTCGGTGATATTCCGCACAAATACGACTACTTGCCCGCCCTCCAAATCAATGTAATGTGCGCTAACCTCAACATCAATTATCTTACCGCCTTTACGTCGATGCTGGGTCTCAAAAGATTCGTAACCCTGCGCCACTACCTTTTTCATATGCTGAACACTATCTTTGAGCGTTTCTATCGCTTCAATATCAGGTATGGACATCTTAAGCAATTCTTCACGAGTATAACCAACCATCTTACAGTATGAATCGTTGACCTCTAGCAATCTAGCATCCAGACCCACGACATAAAAACCGTCAAGGGCTGTTGCTAATATTATCCGATGTTTCTCATCTGTGCGCTTACGCTCGGTAATGTTCCGGGCTAGCTCCAGGCAGGAGGTAATCTTACCCGTGGCGTCTCTAATGGGGTTAGCCGTATTCTCCCAGAAGGCAACCTTCCCCGCGATTGTCGTCCTCCTCTCCGCGGTGTGTGACTTACCATCCTTAAATGCCTCTTCTACCGGGCACCCGTCACACACTGTCTCGCTGCCTTCATAAGCTCGGTAGCATTTCTCCCCCCGGTGGTCACCACCAGAAGTTATCCTCGACTGCTCATTTTGATAAATAAGGTTATAGTCTCTATCTCGTATAGTGATGTGGTCTTCCATGGTATCTATTAGTGATTGCAGCTTATTCTTCTCGGCTTGAAGCGCCTCCTCTACCCGCTTGCGCTCGGTAATGTCCCGGGCTAGCTCCAGGCAGGAGACAGTCTTACCCTCGGTGTCTCTGATGGGATTAGCCGTATTCTCCCAGAAGGTAACCTTCCCCGAGATTACCGTCTTCCTCTCCGCGGTGTGTGACTTGCCATCCTTAAATGCCTCTTCTACCGGGCACCCGTCACACACTTTCTCTCTGCCTTCATAAGCTCGGTAGCATTTCTCCCCCAGGTAGTCACCACCAGAAGCTATCCTCGACGCCTCATTCTGATAAATAATGTTATATTCTGTATCGTGTATGGTGACGGTGTAGTCCATGGCATCCATTAGTGCTAGCAGCATATTATGCTCGGCTGGAAGCGCCTCCTCAGCCTGCTTGAGCGACGAATTCAGTGAGGAATCTGCGGAATTACGTGGCGAGGTATACTTCGCTTTTATCATTATATCTCCTTACGTACCGTTTTCTTGCCGATAACATCCCCCTAGCTTAAGGCTGCCATGTCACTGGAAATAATACCATTTACCTGATTACTTCTGCCAATACCTGTCTTCGTCCAGTACTTTAATGACGCGTCACCTCCTTTTTTGCAAATAGCACTCAAGGCACTCCTGAGGCGTGGGGTAGCCCAAATATTGACGAGGACGATGGGTCAGGTGTGCTCGCTCCACATAGTCGTTTAACTCGGGTGAATTGGGTAGAAGTACGAACAACCTGAGCTCAAGGGAATTTAAGCAATGAATAAATTAAATGGTATACATAATAGAGTTAAAAGGCACAAGGTACGTGTACCGGAATACAGCACATTAGTGACAAATGGCCCTTTTATTTTGATGTATAAATTCAACTGACGTCATGTACTTGAGTAATTAGTGTGGTTATTATAGATACCTGTGAGGATATTTAACTTTCTGACGGAATGTTAAGTAAGGATAGCTTACGGGAGAAGTTATGTAGGAACCAGGTTGGTGGGGAAGGGGAGACAGTAGGCAGAACTTTTGAGCTTTCCTTTGCCTTGACTCTTTAGTCATCCTAGCGTGAAACCACTTAGAGGTCAAATTGACTGCGATACTGAACCTAAAGCCAGAAGATGCGAAAAAGCTTCATCCTACGGCACTGAAATGGTTCAATGACCAGAGTGCCATGATTGAGCGGGAAGTCGCGCACTATAAACTTACTCAACCTACCCATTCTCAATGCCTAACTTTACGATGGAATGTGTGCTTGATGATCAAGTGGTAAGAGTCGAGAGACTGCATAATCTTGGGTTGTCGCCACCGGTGCTACGTCTGATTTCTAAAACGCACTCTCTCCAATTAGGAGAACTTCTTTGTGTCCACTTCCGTTTTTATAAAAGTCACCGCTGAATACCTCTCATCCGAAATCCTCAGCATCTAATATCCCTTCTTCTTATCTATCACGTTGAGTAAATTCTTTCCACTCAGGTAGTGTCTCAGGTTTTTACAGAACAGCTCGGTTGCTCGTATATTGTAGTCTTCCATGACCCCAGCGATATGGTGGCTCAGAATTTGGGTCAGTTTTTGAAGAAGAGTGTCAGAAGCGAAATATCAGGCTGTTCGTCCTTTCACCTGATTCACCCAAGTTAAATGATTACGTGGAGCGAGCACACCTGACACAGACTGAGGAATTTTGTGAAGTAACGGATGCTTCTTTTCACGTTCCAGAACTGTGAAACAACCTGCTGCAGTGGGAGAAAGTATATAATACCATTCCTCCTCATCAATCCCTGGGCTACCTCACCTCTCAGGAGTTCCTTGAGTGTTACTTTGAAAACAAAAGAAAGGAGGTGATGTGTCATAAGGTACTGAACGAGGACAACAGCAACAACGATTTATTGCGATGCTGTGGATGATGAGGTGACGATATTGGTCTACAAAGATTGGATTACAAAGTGCACTGGTTATAAGAAGTATGTTGAGAGTCTACGGCAAGGGGAATAAGGAAAGCGTGGTACCCATTGGGGCAAAGGTACAGAGAGCCGTATGGAAATATTTACAGCGCTAGCGTCCACAACCAACCCACCCACCCTGCCCTGCCACTGAAGGAATCACCTCCCCACCACTTTTGATAAGGACGACTAGTTTGGTTAATGCTGTAGCCATCTTTTTGCTTTGGTGCAGGCTCAACCGTTCCAAAATTATATCATATCCACCTAATGCTGCGCCGCTCTAGCCGGAACTGGTGTTATCTTGCGGGGGGCAATGAGCCACATCAGCACGGCGGCGGAAATTAACGAACCCAGCATTATGCAGAAGGCAAAGAAGTAGCTATTGGTTTTATCATGGATAAATCCGGCAAGCGTGGGACCGATGGCACCTCCTAGGGAGAAGCCTAATGTTATAGTGCCCAGGATGGAGCCAAAGTGTCTTCCCTGAAATAGGTCGGCTGCCGCGCTGAAAAACACTGGTCCGGCAGCGCCAACCCCAAGACCAAAGCAGACCGCAAATAGTATTGGCATCCAGAGGTGAGAGGCATCCCGTATCAGGAATAAGAGAGATATTGCCAAGGCGCTCAGCAGGCAGCTTGGGATGAAGACCCTTTCCCTCCCAAAGCGGTCGGAGAGGAAGCTGCACAGGGTTCCGAGGATGAAAAAGATGCCAAACACGCTGTAGATATTGGCTGCCATCATTGGTTCGTAGCCAACATCCCTAAAGAAGTAAACCAGATGGGTTATTGTTATCTGCTCGGTAAGACCAAGGAGAAAAAAGGCAACGAGAATGAGTAGCCAGAATTGATAGGTCTTCATCGCCCGAGCCAGTGTCCAGGTAGTGGCTGCCCATTTGCTTTCCCCAGTCTGGGGCTCATCGGGGTCTCGGGGCTGGGGTGGTTTCTGAGGTGCACCATCGGGCAGAAGCCCTTTTTCCCGGGGGCTGCGGCGTATCAAAAGGCTGCATAGCGGCACAATAATGGCAATGGGGAAGATTCCAACAATGATATAAGCCTTTTGCCAGCCAAAGCTGGAGATGAAGAACTGAGCAATGGGGGCTGATATCAGGCTGCCGCCGAAGCCAGCCGCCAGTATACCAATGACTAAGCCGCGTTTTTTGACAAACCAGTTGGAGACTATGGCGGTGAGGGGTGCCCAGCCGGCTAGACTTAAGCCTATGGCGGCAATACCCCCATAGAGGAGAAAGAATTGCCACTGAGCGGTAGCTAGGCTGCACAGGGCAACACCTACGCCGGCAATCAAACCTCCTAACGGTAGAACTAGCCTTGGCTTGAATCTGTCCACCAGGGTGCCGGCTAGTGGTGACGCTAGACCATAGACAAGGAAGGCAATGGAGAACATTAGTGCCGTGCTACCCCGCTCCCAGCCAAATTCCTCCACAATGGTGGGGTAGAAAACGGCGAAGCTATTCCTGATGGCATAGCCAAGGACTACGGTGATAAAAGCTACGCCCAGGACAATCCAGCCGTAAAAGATACTCTGCCCATCTTTAGCTGTTCCACTTGTGGGCATCGGTTATACCTTTAGGTGCTGGCGGCACTGAAGATCGATCCGAAGCTCATCGAGACGGTCACGCCGATGGTCACCATACACATCTTTGGCATACTCGTTAAACATCTCAAGAAGGGATTTGGGGGTATCCTTAAGATGGTTCGCGTGCTATTGGTCGTCCATTACAATGACCTCAAGCCCATATCGTTACGAGAGATTGTATCATTAAAGGTCACTAAATACAACTGGCCATTTTACTGTCAGGGCCACTAAATGACGGAATGTTCAATTCAGCAAGGGCGAAATGGAAATATTTGGTAGGTTATGGGGCCCGCGCAAAGGCAAAACAACACTTCTTACGCTCTTCTAGGGGACGATATTTGAGGCAAATCACGCCAGTCAAGTTGGTGATCGAATATTCCTGGATAACTACTCTGCATAACTCTCCTGTATAACTCAATTCTGCTCTTAACGTCTAGTTTTTTATAGATGTTCTTGATATGTGTATGTACCGTCTGCCTGCTAATATAAAGCTTTTCTCCAATTTCATCATCAGACAGCCCTCTAGTTAGATAATAAATAACATCTAGCTCTCTTCTACTTAGTTGGAATCTAGCTTGTAAGGTAGTCTCCAGTTTCTTTTCGTCGCTGAGATCAGATAAAGTAACCATAAAGTTAGGCATAGAATTTATTTGATCGGCTTTCCATATCAGTGAACATTCAATTCGGAATTTCTTGCCACTTCCTGTAAATACTATCCTCTCTTTTGGCGACAGAATAGGCTGCTCTTCTGCTTTAAGTAAATCCAGAAGGTCGGAACAATCTTTAATAATACAGGATGGTATGGGGAACTCACCTTTTTCAAGATCAGATGTATTATATGGCATCCTGCTTAATAACTGCAGGCAGATATCTCTTGCCTCAGCGTTGAAGAAGGAAGGAGTAAATTTATGGTCTAAGCAAAGAAGCCCTTCACCATTGGCCTCATCGGCAGACAGGGAAAGACTTCCCCCTTTGATAACCTGTGAAATTAAACAAATGTTGTGTATAGCGACTCCAAGGTGAGAGGCAAGCATCGCTGCTTTTAAGACTTCCCTATCTTCATAATCCGGCTGTCTCTTGGAACGCCACAACGTAACCATGCCCTCTAAATTGTTTTTCCAGCGCAGGGTCAGGAATAACTCCCAGTATAAATGCTGTGGACGAATCATATAATTATAAAAGTCTGACCTATCCCACTCTTGAAAGGAAAGGGATTCCCCAATTTTTAGGGCGATTTTTGATGAGGAAAGCGCATCTGTTAACAAGGGAGAACGCTGATAGAAAGAGTCTTTATATAAAGTGGGGTAATACTTATCTTCGTGAAGATTATGGCTATCTGATTTGAAAGACCGTGACTCGACTATCTCTATGTGCTGTGGATATCCTTTAATAAGCTGAAAGGTGGCACATTCGGAATTGAACGCTCGCATTATAGAGGGGAATGATGTGTTAATGAAGCTTTCTACGTCTTCACATCGGTTGACAAGATAGACCAGATTTAAAATATCACGGTAATCTTTACCGGTCAGCCTAGCCATTTGCCGCAGTTATAGCAGCTTTTGTTTTTGTCGTCAAAAATACCCTATATAGGGTATTGATTTTATGGATGTATATGTATATATTAATATAGAAAGATGGGGTTGTGATTACCTCTTTCAGGATTTTGTGCTCTTAATCTAGGAGATCGGCTAGTGACAGACTGGCAAGTGACAGCAACAACGATTTATTGCGATGCTGTGGATGACGAGGTGACGATATTGGTCTACAAAGATTGGAGTACAAAATGCACGGGTTATAAAAAGTATGTTGAGAGTCTTGATAAGGAAAGGGCTAAGATGCTTCAGAAGAAAACCAAACGACTGGGCCGGAATCTGAAGTGTGAGGGGCCGCAAGATTCCAGAGTAACTAGCTACCGGGATAAACTCACTGCTCAAGAAGAAACTAATTCTGCGTAAGATGAATAACTAGAACCCTTACGGCATCGAGAAGAATAGTGCTATGGAGGTAAAAACCGCTAAGCAGGTTAAGTTGCGCATTGACTCCCTCTCCCTTAGCTTTGGCGGTGTCAGAGCCCTTACTGAGGTGAGCCTAGATATCAGAGATAACGAGATACTGGCTATTATCGGACCTAATGGTGCCGGCAAGACCGCTCTTCTCAACTGTATAAACGGCTTCTACAAACCCCAAAAAGGTGAGATACACTACGACGGGCAAAGAATCACCCGAATGCGCCCGGATAAGCTGGCTAAACTCGGCATTGCCAGAACCTTTCAGAATATCGAGCTATATACCGGGCTAACCACTCAAGATAACATCATGGCTGCCCGACACGTGCTTATGAAACAAAACGCCATTTCTAGTGCCCTATACGTTGGCTGGGCTCACAAAGAGGAGATTGAACACCGACGGACGGTAGAGGATATTATTGATTTCCTGGAAATACAGTCAGTCAGAAAGAAGCATGTTGCCGTTCTGCCCTATGGGATGCGCAAAAGGGTGGAGCTGGCAAGAGCATTAGCTCTGGCACCGAAGGTTCTACTTCTTGACGAGCCTATGGCCGGGATGAACCTGGAGGAAAAGGAGGATATCGCCCGATTCATAATTGATGTCTTTGAAGGTCAGGGGGCTACCTATCCCGATACCCCCGTTCTGAGAGACGGGGTTAGATGCGTCGTTCTTGTTGAACATGATATGGGAGTGGTTATGGACCTCGCCGACAGGATTATCGTCCTCGATTTCGGGCGTAAAATTGCTGAAGGCACCCCTGCCGAGATTCAAAGCAACCCTGAAGTTATCAAGGCCTACCTAGGAGAGGAACTATAAGCGTTTAGAGAACAAAATGCTACAAGTAAATAATATTGAGGTCACCTACGTGAATATTATTCAGGTGCTACGAGGCGTATCACTAGAGGTAGCTGACGGCAAAATCGTTGCTCTGCTTGGGGCTAATGGTGCGGGCAAGACTACTACCCTGAAGGCAATCTCAGGGATGCTAAAGACCGAGGAGGGAAAGGTAACGAACGGCGGCATCGTTTTTGATGGTAAGAGAATAGACAGGTACGGTCCCGCGGATATTGCTGCCATGGGCATAACCCAAGTTATGGAGGGGCGGAGGGTTTTTGAGCACTTTAATGTTGAAGAGAACCTGCTGGTATTTGCTCATCATCGTAAAGACCGTGGGCAGGTCAAAAGCGATATAGATATGGTTTTTAATTACTTCCCCAAGATTAAAGAGCGGCGCCGCCAGAGGAGCGGCTATCTGTCCGGCGGTGAACAGCAGATGTTGGTGATAGGGCGGGGGCTCATGGCCCGCCCCAAGCTTATGCTCTTGGATGAGCCTTCACTCGGTCTTGCCCCGTTGCTGGTGCGAGAAATCTATGAAATTATCCGGAGAATCAATGCCGAGCAAAAGATGGCCATACTCTTGGTGGAGCAAAATGCCAGAGCTGCCCTTGGTATTGCTGACTATGGTTATGTTATGGAAAACGGCAGGATAGCTCTGGAGGGGCCAGCTGAGAGGTTAAAAGATAATCAGGATGTTCAGGAATTCTATATGGGGCTATCAGCGGTGGGCTCCAAGAAGAGCTATCGGGAAGTTAAGCATTATCGGCGAAAGAAGAGATGGCTCGCTTAGAAGAACAGGTAGGGGCAATGCCTACTGAGATAGAGCAGGTTTATAGAGAAAAGGGCGATACCTGGCCCAAGATACTCAAATATAACTATGAAAGGTATGGCCCTAACCATACCGCCATGCGTCATAAGCACCGTGGTATCTGGCAGCCTTATACCTGGAAGGACTATTATCTCAATGTCAAGTACCTGGCACTTGGTTTGATATCCCTCGGCTTTGAACCCGGAGATAAGGTGCTTATTATCGGTGATAATGCCCCCCAGCGGTATTATTCTGAGCTAGCTGCCCAGTCTAACCATGGGGCCTCAGTGGGGCTGCATCCAGATTTAAATCCTTCGGAGATAAAGTATATTGCCCAAAATTCCGAGGCTAGATTTGCTTTGGTTCAAGACCAAGAGCAGGTTGACAAGTTTCTTGAGATTAAGGACGAGCTCCCGCAGCTTGAGAAGGTTATTTACTGGGGCTATAAGGGGCTAGCCCACTATGATGACCCTATTTTGATGGGATATAAGCAGGTGCTAAAGCTGGGGGAAAAGCATGAGGAGGCACACCCCGGACTCTTTGAGCAGAATATCGAAAGCGGTAGTGCCGACGATGTCTGCGCCATCGTTTACACCTCGGGAACCACCGGGGTTGTTTCCAAGGGAGCCGTCCATACCTATAGGACAATGATGGCTGGTGCTGAATACTACCTGCATCTCGACCCTTGGCAGGAAAATGACAATATTGTTCCCCACCTGCCGCCAGTCTGGATGACTGAGCAGCAGTTTGGGATTGGTTGCCACCTCTTGTCGTCTAGCATCCTGAACTTTGCTGAGGAGCCGGAAACGCAGCAACAGGATACGAAGGAGATAGGACCAAGCATAGTACTCTACGGGGCTCGGCTATGGGAGAACCAGGCAGGAAGGGTGCAGGCCCGCATTCGAGAGGCTGGCGCCCTCAAGAGACTCGCCTTCCGGCTGCTGATGCCTGTCGGCTACAAAATGGCTGATTTAAAGTCTAGAAAGCAAAAGCCAAGCCTATCTCTGAGAATACTCTACGCCTTTGCTGATATAGCCCTGTTTAGACCCGTCAAAAATAGCCTTGGTCTGTCAAATGCCAGAATCTGCTATACCACCGGGACTATGCTCGGCCCTGAGGCCTTCAGGTTCTACCACGCCCTGAATCTTCCCCTCAAAAGCCTGTACGGGTCAACGGAGGGCGGAGTTCTAACTGGCGCCAAGAATGATGATATCCGTTTGGAGACTGTCGGCCCTATTCACAGGGGAGCAGAGGTAAGAATAACCAATAATGGTGAAATTATTTACCGGCAGCCTGGTATTTTTGTCGGTTACTGTAATGACCCGAATAAGACTGCCGAGGTGCTTAAAGACGGCTGGTTTTATAGCGGAGACAGTGGTTTTATCGATGAGGATGGACACGTTGTCTTTCTGGATAGGGTAGAGGACCTGGTTGAGCTGGCCAGTGGTGATAAACTGGCTCCTCAACTCATTGAGAGCCGGCTGAGGTTCAGTCCTTATATCAAGGACGCCTGGGTTCTAGCTGGCCCAGATAGAGCCTATACCTCGGCAGTCATAATAATCAATTATGAGAGTGTCGGTAGGTGGGCGGGGGAGAGAAGGGTAGCTTATACTACTTTCACCGAGCTTTCCCAGAAGCCGGAGGTTTACCAACTAGTAAAGCAGGATATAGATAGAGTAAACAGGGCTTTACCGCCGGGCATCAGGGTGAAGAAATATGTCAATCTGCACAAGGAATTTGACCCCGATGAGGGTGAGCTAACCAGAAACAGGAGGCTGAAGAGAGTCTTTTTAGAAGAGCGCTACCGCGAGCTTATAAAGGCTATCTATAGTAATAAGACTGAGGTGCCCGTAGAAGCTCGGGTCGGATACCGGGATGGGCGGATGGCAACAATAAAGACTACTCTTAGCATCCAGTCTGTTGAAGGAGGTGCCCAATGACCCTCTTTCTACAATTAGCGATAACCGGTTTTAGCGTGGGCATAATCTATGCCCTGATCGCTATAGGCTTTGTCATCATCCTCAAATGCTCCCAAGCGTTTAACATTGCCCAGGGACACATTGTAATGATTGGGGGCTACCTTGGCTTCACCTTCTTGGTAATGGTCGGCCTGCCGCTATGGGCCGCCCTGCTGGCGGCAATAGCAACGGCTGTCATAATGGGCTTATTGATAGAACGCCTTACCCTGCGCCCCCTGGTGGGTCAACCAGTACTAGCAGTAGTCATGATGACCATAGCCCTAGGCTTTTGTATATTGGAGGGGCTGGCAATCCTAATCTGGGGTGGCGAATATAAGGTCTACTCCGGAGCGCTGCCGGCGGTATCCCTGCGCCTTGGTGCGGTATATGTACCCGCAGCGATGGTATTCGCAGTAATATTGGCTATCATTGTGGTAACTGCACTCATGCTCTTCTTCCGCTACGCCAAAATTGGACTGGCCATGAGAGCCACTGCTGAGGATGAGCAGGTGGCGCAGTGTGCCGGTATCAGGGTGACTACAGTTTATGCCATCTCCTGGATAATTGCCTGTGTTACCGGTGTCGTCGCCGGCGTTCTTTTAGGCGGCGAAAGTGGTGTTTCACCGTACCTGGCTACTATGGGACTAAAAGCATTCGCAGTGGTGCTGCTGGGAGGGGTGAACTCAATTGGCGGGGCTATCGTAGCCGGAATAATAGTGGGGTTGGCGGAGTCCTTCGCTGCTGGCTACCTTGACCCGCTAACTACCCGCGGTGGGCTGGCTACTATCTTCCCGTTTATCGTTATCATAATTGTGCTAGTCATTAGACCCTACGGCCTATTTGGCATTAAAAGGATAGAGAGGATTTAAAAACATTACTGGGTTATTTATTAAGACATACCATTTACAACGGGAGTTAAGTTAAAGAGCATGAGTTTAGCCAGTGGGACCTTTAACCAAAGCTATGCTCAGGATATGGCTATCCTCCGCACCAGGACGCAGCGGGTATTGTTGTTTGCCTTCCTTGCTTTTCTTTTCACCTGCCCACTATTTATCGGTGAGACATGGCTGACCATAATGACCATGATCGGTATCACCGTTATCAGTGTTCATGGCCTTAATATTCTAACCGGCTACTGTGGTCAAATCTCCATGGGACATTCTGCCTTTATGGCAGTAGGTGGCTATACCTCGGCTATCTTATGCGCCAAGCTTGGCTTCTCATTCTGGGCAGCCCTGCCCTGTGCTGCCCTGTTTGCGGGATTGGTGGGTTTAATCTTTGGCTTACCATCACTAAGGGTCAAGGGCTTCTACCTGATTATGGCAACAATATCCGCCTACTTTATTATTTCCTGGCTCGTCCACTTCCAGCTAACCGGGCTCACCGGTGGTGTTTTTGGCCTGGCTGCGCCTAAACCTGAGATATTTGGCATGGTGCTGCAGTCCAGAGCTAGCTACTTCTACCTGGTGATGATAATTGCCTGTCTGGCTACAGTCGTGGCTGTAAACATAGTCAGGAGCAGAGTCGGCAGAGCCTTCATCGCTATCAGAGATAATGACCTGGCGGCTGAGGTCATGGGGATTAACATATGGGCTTATAAGCTATTGGCATTCTTCATCGGCTGTGTTTTTGCCGGTGTCGCTGGCTCACTCCTAGCTCACTACTATGCCTGGGCTAGTATTGAGGCGTTTCCCTTCCTGGATTCGGTTTGGTATCTGGGCATGCTGATTGTCGGTGGTATGGGCAGCACCACCGGGGCTATCTTGGGCGTTGTGTCTCTCAGACTACTGGATTATCTGGTCACCATTCTTGCTCCAATATTAGCCGCGGCTTTTCCGGCTATTGCACCTCAGGCATCGGCTTCACTCAGCCTCATCATGCGCGGACTGGTAATTATCGTCTTCCTTATCTTCGAGCCCAGGGGGCTGGCTCACGGCTGGGAGCGTATCAAGGCATATTTCCGACTATGGCCTTTCTCACACTAGGAACACAAACATTAAGCATAAGAGATATGGTGACATATACTTACTTAACAGGATTTTAACATAAGTATTGTAATATAAATGAAAGGAGGTGGAAGGCAGATAGATAAATTCGAAAAGACATTAGTTCATGGGCTAGACTAAATCATAAACTGGAAGTGAAAGGAGGTGATTGAATTCAAAAAGACACATAATTTACGGGCTAGACTAAATCATAAACTGGAAAGGAGGAGAAAACAATGAAGAATAGAGTACTTTTAATCTCGCTAGCAGTGGTGCTGGCTCTCAGCGTCGGTCTCATCGGCTGTGGCGGCGACGATGGCGATGGCAATGGCGATGGCAATGGCGCGCCAGAGGGAACGGTATTAATCGGTGGCAGTTTCCCCCTGACCGGCCCCTACCCCGAGGATGGCGCGGCAGTTCTGGCTGCCTTTCAGAATTATGCCGAGTGGGTAAACGACAACCATAAGATGGCACCATGGTCGACTGACTCATTCCCTGAGGGTGTAACCCTGGAGGTGGTTCAGATGGATGATGGGGTCAGCCCACCGACCGCGCAGACTAACTATGCGACGCTTAAGGGGCAAGGACTCAAGATGTTTAGGATGTCAGGTTCGGGAATAGCGACGGCAATGATGGATACGCTGCTTAATGACGAGGTCGCTGCCACTACTATGGCTTCTGGGCCCTATCTCGTGACGCCGCGCACAGGAACCATCTTCAGCAATTACCCTATTTATACCGACCAGTGCGCCGCCATCGCTGATTGGTTCATGGATAACTGGGAAGGGGCCGAGGCGCCAAGGGTTGCCTATCTTACCAATGATTCCTTCGGCCAGACAATTCCGATACCTGAGATGAACGACTATCTCGAGTCGATCGGGTTTGAGGTGGTTTTGGGCTGCTCGGCGGTACCTACGGTGCCTCCATTGGCATCAGATACCGCTCCCATGCTTTCGTGGTGTCAGGCTAACGATATTGACCTTACCCTTGGTGCCATGCTTGTTATCGGAGCAGTGAAGACGATGACGCAGGCGGAAACTCTGGGTATTGGATGGAACCTAGCCTACGAGATGACCATTGGCTTATGCTCACCGGCTCACCTCACTATATTTCTGCGGGATTCGGGTGGTACGGTGGGGAACGGCCTTGTCGTCGCTGGTAGCTACCCTCCCTGGAGTGACACCGGCGATGGGGTAGAGTTCTGTAAGACCCTGATGGACACCTATATGGCAGGGGGCTTCGAGGATACAGAACACATCATGTATCAGCACGGCGTTGTTGAGGCCATGATTCAGGTCGAGGCAATTAGGCTTGCACTGATAAACACCGGTAAGCAGCCTGACCAGCTAACGTCGGCTGATATCCTCAATGACGGCTTCTTCCAGATTAGTGGCCTTGACACGGGGGGCATAATCCCTACAGACATAACCTATGGTCCGGGTGATGTTGAAGGTGCTGAGGAGGTACGTCTTGACCGGAACGAGGGTGGTGTGGACGTGTTACTGGGGTCTCCGCCCCTTCGTCACGTCTACTAATAACCTTATCTGGGGGGCTCTTAACGGGCCCCCCAGAAACTCCCAATGCTCCAGCCAGGAGAACGAAAACTAGGACTCCCCACCAGTTTTGACCCAGTTTGAATTGGGTGGGGAAGAATATCCGTTCAAAGGAGAGGAAGAGATGAGCTCGATCCAACAGGACTTATCCATATTTAAAAAATTTAATTTTGGCAGGCCGCCCGTAGGCGTTAAGTTCTTACCCAATAAACCGGATGGAATCAAGAAGCTAGATAAGATTTTGGATTTCTGCGAGATGCTTCCCGAAGCCCAGGAAGGAAATGCTTTTTACGTTACCGAAGACAATTTCACCTGCGTCGGACCTCTGATACTAGGCATGATAGAGTATGAGCCAATTTTTGAGAGCGGGCAGGTAGGACCCAAATTGGAAGTCCTCAAGGACATACGTGCCAACCAGAGAATCTATCATATAATCCCCAAACTACAGAAGGGTGCCGTTAACTATGTCGCTTTCGCGCCTCTGGACAAACTGACGTTCGAGCCAGACATATTAATTGCTACTGCTAACCCTAGCCAAGCCGAAATTTTACTGAGGGCGCATAGCTATAGTAGCGGTAAGATGTGGACGGCTAAGGGAACGCCGGTAATAGGCTGCGCCTGGCTATACGTTTATCCCTACTTGAGTGGCGAGTTGAATCTTACCTTCACCGGTGGTAGTTTCGGCATGAAAGCCAGAGAACTATTCCCAGAGGGCCTGATACTTATGTCCATCCCTTATGACTTGCTCCCCGGCATAATAAATAATTTGCAGGATATGAAATGGGTTCCTCATTCCTACACTATTGGCAGAGCCGAGCATAAGAAAAAGGTTAAGGGCATAGTTGAGGCACTGAAGCGGGAATCTCAGGTCAAATAAGACAAGGGCGTAGGGCAGGCGATATTACAGCTTTGTTATGCTATAGACCCTTAGTAACTTCAGTTTCCCCCGGCGGAGCCCGCTTTCCATTTATCGTTCTCTCGGTAATTTTAGACTGCTACTAACAATTATATTCTTTAAGATTTCCGAAGTCCCGGCGGCTATCCAGGCGCGCTATGCCGCCCTTGATGGCTCCGCCTTCGACCTGACGCAAGATCTGTGGCCGTTGAAGCTATCGGCACCCCCAATGGACTCATTGACAACCTCTGTGTGGTGGGGAAGGGGGGACTCGAACCCCCACGCCTTTCAGCACATGGTCCTAAGTCATGCTCGTCTGCCAATTCCGACACTTTCCCGATAGGAAACCACTTTATTTGATTTTAACTCTCAGTCTTCTTATAATTCATCCTTGCGGCAAAAATTATGTCTTTTTACATGCCTTCAAAGGCACTTCCCTTCAGATGTCAAAGGTAAATTAGACATCCCAGGTAGAGTAATTTCTAAGGAGGCAATTGAATGGTGAATAATGATGGGTTTGATAGATTTAGCGGGTCGCCCGATTATGTTATTTCCGAGCCCTTGAAGAATGCTGTTAATGTAACCATAGCTTTAGAAAGACCTTTATTGATCAGGGGAGAGCCGGGAACAGGGAAAACCTTACTTGCTCACAGCATTGCTAATGGGCTGGGAAAAAGGTTGATTGTATGGAACATAAAATCAACAACTAAGGCTCAAGAGGGGCTATATGTCTATGATACTGTGCAGAGGCTCAATGACAGTCGCTTCGGCGGCAGGGATGTTTCCGACATCAAACAATATATAAAGCTAGGCAAATTAGGACAGGCCTTCGTTTCTCCAGAGCAGGTGGTACTCCTCATCGACGAGATAGATAAAGCTGACCTGGAGTTCCCCAATGACCTCCTCAACGAACTGGAGGAAATGAGCTTCTACATCCCGGAGACTAATGAGACCATCACTGCCATCCACCGGCCCATAGTAGTGATTACCAGCAATGCCGAGAAGGAACTTCCTGATGCTTTCCTGCGGCGTTGCATATTCCACTATATCGAATTCCCTCACCCGGAACTGATGGAAGAAATCGTCAGGGTGCATTTCCCGAATATCAAGGATAGCCTTCTTCATGAAGCTCTGAAGACCTTTTACAAGCTCAGGGAGTTCGACGATTTCAGAAAGAAGCCGTCGACAAGCGAGCTCATAGACTGGATTCACGCTCTCATTGCTGGAGGCATACCCCATGACAAGATCTCAAGCGATATACCCTTTGTGGGCACGCTGCTGAAGAAAGAAACAGACTATGATTATTTCGTAGCGCGCATGGGCAGGAAATCTTATCGCTGAAGAATGGATGCCTGTGGAATGCTCCGTTGATAACAGGTAAGAGGCCTATATGTTCACCGATTTCTTCTATACCTTAAAAAGAAGGAAAGTGCCCGTCTCGATTGTCGAGTGGATGACGCTGATGGAAGCACTTTCTAAAGGTTGCATTTCCAATCTGGACGAATTTTATTATCTAGCGAGAGCAATATTAGTTAAAAGCGAAGCTTACTACGACCACTATGATGTTGCCTTTCAGGAGTATTTCAAAGGGATAGAAGCTCCGGCAGAAATTTCAGAACAAATTATGGAATGGCTCAAAGACCCTATAAATAAGATGACCCTTACTGAAGAAGAGCGAGCTCTATTTGATAGTATGGATTTCGACGAACTCTTAAGGGAGTTTGAAAAGAGGCTCAAAGAGCAAACAGAGCAGCATGACGGAGGTGGTCACTGGATTGGCAGAGGAGGTACGTCTCCCTTTGGACATTCTGGATACCATCCCGCTGGTATCAGGATAGGTGGTGAATCAGGAGGCGGGCACGCCATACAAATCGCCCAGGAGAGAAGGTTCCGAAATTATCGTAGTGACCTGATTCTCGATGTTCGCCAGATCAAGATGGCTCTGAGAGGGCTACGACAGTTGAGCCGAATCGGCCCTGAGGATGAGCTGGATTTGGAGAGAACAATTAGCGCTACCTGTAAAAATGCCGGTGAGATCGAGATGGTATGGACAAGAAGCAGAAAGAATGCAGTGAAATTGCTTCTATTGATGGATGTTGGCGGCTCTATGGTTCCTTTTGCCAGGTTGTGTAGCCAACTCTTCTCTGGCGCTCATTCCAGTACTCACTTCAAGGACTTCCAGTACTTCTATTTCCACAATTGCATATACGATAACCTTTATCAGGATATTGAGAGACAGGAAGCAGTGAGCACCGACCATCTATTGCGTATTCTCGAGCCGGACTATAAAGTGGTATTAGTCGGAGACGCCAGAATGGCGATGCAAGAGTTAACGGAGAGATACGGGGCTATTTACTACTATGAACGTAACGAGGTCCCAGGGCTGCTCAGGCTGAAGCAGATTGCGGAACATTTTACTCACTGCGTTTGGATAAATCCAGTGGAGCCATATTATTGGAATCACCCCACTGTTCTGGTGGTTGAAAAGTTCTTTCCCATGTTTGAGCTTACACTCGATGGTCTTGGACAGGCAGTGAAAAAACTGGTTGTTAAAAAATGATTCCTTGCCTTCGAGAGAAGTTATTTAGGAACCGGGTTGGTGGAGCTGGGGTGACAGTAGGCAGAACTTTTGAGCTTTCCTTCGCCTTGACTCTTTAGTCATCCTAGCGTGAAACCACTTAGAGGTCAAATTAACTGCGGTACTGAACCTAAAGCCAGAAGATGCGAAAAAGCTTCATCCTGCGGCACTGAAATGGTTCAATGACTAGAGTGCCATGATTGAGCGGGAAGTCGCGCACTATAAACTTACTCAACCTACCCATTCGCAATGCCTCACTTTACGATGAAAAGTGATGTGGGCAGAAAGAGTTAAGATTCAAAGCATTCCTGAAATGGCTTAGCAATTGCCTGACCACTCCACGGGGTTCGGGGAAGTTAACCGAACAATCTGGCTAAATGTATAACAACACCCATCACCCTATATGGTGATGCCCTTATACCAGACCAATAATTTCTGCTTGCCTATTCTCTCGGTGACTTCGTTTATATCGCCAAAGTAGATACAGTAACCAGGACAGGCATTAACACAAGCCGGTTTAAGCCCCCGGTCAATCCGGTCCACGCAAAGGTCGCACTTTTGAGCCACTTCCTTCTCTTCATCAAACTGCATTACCCCGAGTGGACAGGCATCAATACAGTCCTTACAACCGGTGCAAAGTTCCTGGTTTACCAGCACGATTCCATCCTCTCGTTTGCTAATAGCGTCTACTGGGCAGGCATCCATACATCGTGGCTGACTACAGTGCATGCAGTGAGTAACTACATACCTCATCTGGGATTTGCCTTCAATTTCACGAGGACCATCGGGGTAGACCCGAATCCATCTTGGGCCAACGGGCAGATTGTGCTCCTGCTTGCAGGCAACCTCGCAGGCATTGCAGCCGAAACAATCTCTGGTATTGACAATAAGAGCATATTCCCTGGTCATTACGGTTCCTCCTCAGCCAGGTATATCTTGCAGAGCAGGACTCTCAGGTTGGTTGAGCCCATAGCCCCATCATAGCCTGCAGGGTCATTGTCGGTGAGGATATTTATGTTCGATTTGTCCCAGCCGTGGTCAGGTGTTTTTACCTCAGGAAACCACCAACCGTGTTGAGCGGCGACTATCCTTGGGTCAATTCCAGTGGTTAGCTTAGCCCGTTGTTTAATCCTTCCCCTGGGGCTTTCGATGAATATCCAGTCACCCTCTTTTATGCCGTGCTTTTCAGCCGTCTGGGGATGAACTTCAACTATAGGGTCCGGATATATTTCACGCAGCCAGGGAATCATGCGGTGCTCAGAGTGAAAGAAAACGGGGCACCTGGCTCCGGTAGTCAGTATATAGGGATATTCCTTAGCCATTTCGGGTTTACTTACGGGGCTCTCAGGAATTTCGCGGTACCGGGGAAGAGGGTCGTAGCCCCACTCTTCAAAAATAGTTGAGTAAAGCTCCACCTTTTTTGTGGGGGTAGAAAAGCCTTTCCTCTCATATTTTCGATATTCCGTCTCACCCCTGATATAGGGCATTTCCTTAGCCTTTTCCCAGGTGAGGCCGGCTGGCTCTAGGATATAATCCCAAGCGTCTTCTACCTTGTCAAACCAGTTTTTTTGCCCCAGTCTCTTACCCAGTTCATTAAACATCTTTTGGTCCTGCCAGCACTCCCCAATCTGCACAATCTTTCTTCTGGGGAATATGTACCCGTGCCGCAGGAAATAGCCACCGAGGTAGTTCAGTTCGAGCCAGGTAGCCGCAGGTAGTACCACATCGGCTAGTTCAGCAGTTGGGGTCAGAAAGAAATCAGACACGACTAAGAAGTCAACCTGCTTGAGCGCTTTGTAGACCTCTCTGGCGTTAGCCCGGGTTATCACCGGGTTAGAGCCGTGAAGCTGTACAGCTTTTACAGGATAGGGCTTACCGGTCAAGATGGCATCCCATACCATCTTTGGCGTAACCAAGGCGACTCTCTGCGCTAGCTTGTAGGTATTGCCGCCGAGTTGTTTCTCTCTTTGCTCTGCGGACAATTCCCGATGCATTCCGAACTGGCTCAGTGTTCGCACTGGAGGTGGTGTAAAAAATACGTTGCCACCGGGTGCGTCTAGATTGCCCGTTATCGCCATAAGGTCGGTAAGGATGCGATTGTTGTCAGTGCAGTTTATTGTCTGCTCAATAGCTACTCCCCACTGAATGCAGGCAGGCTTGGTTTTGGCATAGAGTCGTGCAGCATCTTTTATTTTCGCTGCCGGTACCCAGGTAATCTTTTCTACCTTATCCAGTGGATATTCCTGCACCCGCTCAACGAACTTGTCCCACCCGTGGGTATATTTTTCAATAAACTCCTTATCGTAAAGTCCTTCGCTAATTATCACATTAGCTATGCCCAGGGCAAGTGCCGTATCTGTACCTGGTCTGAGCTGTAACCAGATGTCAGCCCGTCCTGCCAAATAGGTTAGTCTCGGGTCGATAACAATTAGCCTGGCTCCCTCAGCCAGCACTCTGGCAAGGTTTTCAGCTTTATATTCATCAGCGTGAGTCCAGACCACATTGTTACCCCATACCATGACACACTTAGGGTGACTATCATAGTCGCATACAGGCAAGGCGCCACAGGTTATTAAAGTGGCTCCTAACCTCGAGACATAGCACATATGGCCAGCAGTGATTACATTTGGTGTCCCCAGAAGGTTGGCAAAGCGATACAGAGTTTCGGCATAGTCCCGGCCGGTGCCCTGTCCTATCACTATGGCTTCAGGACCATACTTCGGTATAATCTCTTTATATTTGTTGACGATAGTATCCAGAGCCTCGTCCCAAGATATACGTTGCCACTTACCCTCGCCCTTCTTACCAGAACGCTTGAGAGGGTATTTGACACGGTCAGGGTGATAAACGAGTTGCAGGTAAGCTAGCCCCTTGCTGCACATGGTGCCGCGGTTGCTGGGAATCTCCGGGTCTCCTTCAAGCTTGATAATGCGTCCATCTTTAACATGGACTAACACTCCGCAACCGCCGTGACACCCCCGGCAATTGCTTCTGATTACCTGCTCACCGCTCGATTCAACCATGCTGCCCTTTCCCTTCCTTGTTAGAATTCAAACTCCTGCGTAATTTTTATGTCCTATAATAACACTTTCCTGTAGCAAGGAGAACAGGATGAGTGTTGTCTGTCAATCGCCTGACAAACATCAGCAAATCTTTTCTGTGCAACGGATTCATAGAAGGCTCGTAGGGACTAAAAGGGTTTTACCCCTTGAAGAGTACCTAAAATGGCTAAATGTATGGCAATGTTTAAAGCACGTCTAATAAATCGGAGATATTTATTTCCAGCATCTTGATACTGGCCAGAATTCGGTCAATGTTCTTATCCACCGCTTGAATACCACCTGACATAGCCTTCAACTCATTTACCTCTTGCTTAATGAATGAGATTTTCTGTGCCATTTTCTTTATATTGATATCGTTGCTCGTCACTGCTTTATTGCTCCTTACTTCATAGATTAATTGGTTTATTAACGGCTTCTCCCCTCTCCTAAAAGAAGAGAGGGCAGGGAGTGAGGTTAACCAATGTTCTCTTTGGATTTCTCTTATTGTCAGCTTGTCCTACTTACGTAAGTCCTTAAACCTCTTTGCTTTCGTCTCGTATCTGGGCAGGGACCCGTACCGGCAAAACTCCAGGTCATACCTCAAGTTGGTCTTTGTCCTGAGTTCTCGAATTAGCTTCTCCCGCACGGCATCAATTTCTGCCTCGCATCCGGGCAGAAGCTCAATCCTCAAGGCAATGTTGTCTATATCACCCGTCTTGGTCACCACAACTTCGTACTCATCACAAAGCTGTGGTATAGCCCTGACTACTTCTTCAATTGCGCTTGGTGCCAGGAGTACACCTTTGACCTTCGTGATATCGTCAGCTCGGCCTGAGACACCGCCACGAAGAAGACGGAAGGTACGCCCACACTCACACTTTTCTATGGAATTCCACTCAATTATATCCTTGGAATCAAATCTAATGCAGGGGTGAGCCAGCCGGTCAAAGGTGGTCACCACCATACTACCTCTTTGTCCCGGCTCGGTTATGGGGTCACCAGTGTCAACATCCTCTATCTCGACCAGGTGGAAGGCTTCATTAACATGCATCCCGCATTGTGCTTCACACTCATAGCCCCAGTGACCTATCTCGGTAGCGCCAGCGTGGTCATACACCTTGGCTCCCCAGGCTTCCTCCATACGCTTTCTCGTTGCCGGGATACTGGCGCCAGGCTCACCGGCAGCGGTTATCTTCCTGATATTAAGGTCTTTGGCTGGGTTTATACCTAGCTTATTTCGCGCGGTATCAGCCATGCCCAGAATGTAGGTAGGTGTTGCCGTGAGGGCGGTACACCTCAGCTCACGCATCTTTAGTATCCTGGCTTCAGTATCTAACACCCCCCCGGGCACAACTTCACAACCTATCTTCTCACAAGCGTAGTGCGCCGCCCAGAAGGCTATATGTATACTGTAGCCGAAGGGAATAAATACTCTATCACGTTCTCGAAAGCCATGTGCGTAGAGTATATATGCCCACGATTCAGCCGACCAGTCCCAGTCCTGCCAGGTTTCAGGATGGTAGACCGGTTGCCCGGTGGTGCCGCTGGTCTGCCGGTATTCAGTCACTTTTTCTAAGGGTACAGCGAGTATAGAACCGTAGGGATAGGGTTCCTTTCCCTGAATAGCTCTCATCATGGATTTTTCTACCTTGGGGACTTTCCGTATATCGTCGAGCGTTCTAATGTCACCGGGTTCTATACCAGCACCATGATAAAGGTCATGGTAGAACGGGGAATTATCGTAAGCCCACTTGAAAATCCTCTGAAATTTTATTAGCTGAAGTTTTCGGAGCTTCTCTTGAGGTAATGTCTCTAGAATTGGGTTCCAGTACTTACTGGTATTTATCATATGTGTTTCTTTACCTCTTAAGATAGTATTCCATAGTAACACAAATTGCCATCCTGGAAAACGCTGAGTTTAGTAAGAGGGGCTAACGCCCCTCTTAAACGCCCCATTAGTTTAACCTCTCTTCAAGGTGAGGAGATTTAAAGACCTGCGGTACATAGTCTGCAGAAAAGCCTATGAAGACATTTCTGGTTTAGCCAATGCTGCAATAGGTCGCTTCGTGATTTTAACCAACTAATTTTGGCAACTATGCCTCAAGTGTTATAATCCCAGTACAATTATGGTAAGGCTGATTAATGTTTTCTTACCTCTTCTAGAATCTTAGAGCGGAGGAGTGAACTGTGCCTAAAGCATATCAGATGTATATAAACGGACAATGGGTTGATGCTATTGATGGCAAAACTTTTGATGATTACAATCCTTATAACGGTGAGGTTTACGCCAGGATACCTTCCGGCAAAAGGAGAGATGCCAGAAAAGCATGTGACGCTGCCGCGGCTGCCTTCCCCGATTGGTCACACACGCCACCGGCGGAAAAACAGAGATACCTTCTGAGAGCCGCCGATATCCTTGAGAGGAGACAGCAGGAGATTCTTAATATTGTTACCCAGGAGACCGGTGGTACTTTTGGCTGGGGTATGTTCCAGACCGGCTTTATTCCCGGTCTGCTCCGGGAAGCCGCTGCTCAGGTGCACGCTATTAACGGCGAGATTATACCAGCTGACCTTCCGGGAGCCTTCTTTATGGCGATACGCCAGCCGGTAGGTGTGGTGGCAGGGATTGCGCCCTGGAACGCTCCGCTGATTCTCTCCTTGAGGGCAGTAGCTTTGCCAATGGCTTGCGGCAATACCACGGTGTTAAAGCCTTCAGCAGAAGCTCCTGTCAGCGGGGGTATTATTTTTGCCGAGGTCTTTGAGGAAGCTGGTTTCCCCAAGGGGATATTTAATGTGGTAACCAACGGGCCTGGCTTTAGTGGGGAGGTGGGTGATGAACTCATCGAGCACCCCAAAGTGCGACGGCTCAGCTTTACGGGTTCAACCGAGGTAGGCAGGCAGATTGCCGAGAAAGCGGCACGGCATCTCAAAAAAGTGATTCTAGAGTTGGGTGGCAACGATCCGTTGATAGTTTTGAAAGATGCTGACATTGATTATGCGGTCAATGCGGCTACATTCGGCCGCTTCAATCACCAGGGTCAGATATGTATGTCCTCTAAAAGAATTATTGTGGAAAAACCGCTAGCTACTCATTTTACTGAGAAGTTCGTCGAGAAAGTCCAGAGACTAAAAGTAGGAGACCCTCAAGCTCCGGATACCGTTATCGGACCGCTTATCAATCAGGAACAGGTTGATAAGCTTCACAAACAGGTAGAGGAAGCAATTAAAAATGGCGCTAGGCTTGTCTGTGGCGGCAAATATGACGGGCGCTGCTACTACCCAACTGTGCTGACCAATGTTACTCCAGATATGAATATTGCCCGTGAGGAGACCTTTGGACCAGTGGCACCGATAATAATTGTTGAAGATGCTGATGAAGCAGTCCGCGTGGCTAATGATACCCGCTTCGGACTTTCAGCCGGTGTCATTACAAGCGATTTTCAGAAGGGGCTGGAAATAGCTGAGAGGCTGGAATCAGGCATGGTGCATATTAACGACTCCTCCCTTCATGATGAGCCCCAGGTCCCGTTTGGGGGGATGAAGGAAAGCGGCTACGGGCGGCATGGCGGACGGGCCGCTATCGAAGAGTTTACCGAACTCCGCTGGATAAGCATACAAAGGACTCCAAGGCAGTATCCTTTCTAAAGATACAAAAATATAAAAGGAGGTAACAAAAATGGCCAAGGAGATTATTCTTTACAACCTGAGGGACGATGTCAAAGAGGAGGACTATGTAAAGTGGTGTGAAGACTACAAAGGGCCCTTGTTGATTGGGCTGCCCGGATCGAAAAGTTTTACACTCCTCAAAATGATGGGAGGAGTACAGGGGAACGGCCAGAAAGGCAGCCCACCAAGTCCAACAAAGCCTCCGTTCAATTACATTGCCATTTTGGACGCAACCAGCCTCGAGGAATGGGGAAAGTCCAGGGAGAGCAAAGCCTTTAAGGAATTTTCTTCCCAATGGTTATCCAAATGGGTGGCTGATTTTTATATACTTGGGGGTATTGAGCTTTATCATGGGGAAAGCGATTAAGGTAGCTTTTCCAATTATCTTACCCTTAGTGCATGAAGCTGTTCAGCCGCAACGGTAGTGGATAGATATCTCAATTCCGTTTCGCAACAAAATGGTACACTGGCCTACTGACCCTTGGTGGGGAAGGGGGGACTCGAACCCCCACGCCTTTCGGCACATGATCCTAAGTCATGCTCGTCTGCCAATTCCGACACTTCCCCGATAGGAAACCACCTAATACAATAGCATTTCACGGGACTCGCCTCAAGCTATCCTCAAACTTCACTGACCTAGCAAGTGCTACAATTAGGAGTAAGATTTATGTTTTGGCTGGCTGGTGGTTCAGCCGCGGATTTGGAGACTGAATGCCTATGAATTACTGGATACTTCAATCGAATCCAAAATACTTCCGCCTCTTGGACTGGCTTAGAGATTTTAATCAGTGCCCCTAGCCCTGGATTGCAGATAAATATATTCGCCACTAAGCCGGTCTGGATTCCTTCGATGGAAATAATATAGCACGTAGGACGTAGCATTAAAAAGGCAGTAGCCCAAGGAAAAGAGTAAAGCCGGGCGTGTAATATTGACAATCACATGCTAAGCTGCTTATGATTCTTTTGCTAAATAACGAACGAAAAAAAAGGGAGGAAACAAGTGGAGAAAAAAGAAGCCCCAGTGATTGACTGGGCAAAGCTTACCCAGGAGATGGAGTGTTTACTTCGTCTCAAAACAAGCCCCGTTGCCTACAAGAGACTGGAGAAAGTAGAGGAGCTGGAGAAAATACCGGACGTGATGCGACTCAATCGAAAAGCTTCTTTTTGCCAGGCACCAGCGTTGGCTCGAATGGGAAGCATGACTGTAGGATTGACAAGAGACAACCTCGGTGAGCGCTGTGCTCGAATCTGTGGTCTGGCAGCTACTACTGAAAAGGAGGTCTCCTGGGAGGCAACTGCCTTCGCCAATACCTGGTTTGCCACAGCGGAAGAAGCCAGTAAACAGATGGCGGTATATCCCCTGGTTCCACCCGGAGAGGCCATTGTGCTCGCCCCGCTAGGTTCGGTGAAGTTTGCCCCCGATGTTATCTTAATCTACGCTAACCCGGCGCAGATGATGTTGCTGATGAACGGGCTCCAGTTTAAAGACTACGAGCGCTTTCAGTTTTTCTTCATCGGTGAAGGCTCTTGTGCCGATGGGTTAGCTCAGTGCTATACTACTGGTAAGCCTGCCCTGGCTATTCCCTGCATGGGAGAGAGAGCATTCGGCACCGTTACCGAAGATGAAATGGTTATGGCGCTGCCACCGGGAATGATGGCGAAGGCCGTCGAAGGATTGCAGGCCCTTCGAGAAAGAAGAATTGGATATCCCATCATGTATCTCGGCCCTCTGTGCGACCCCTCTGTAGTGCTCACACAAATCTACCCCGATTGGTACAGTCATTGACCTCGATTAAAGAAACAAATTAACAAAGAGACAACGGAAGGGATGCTCTACATCGCGTGTGTGCCATTGTGGTGTGACCATATGTCTGTTTTGCAGCCTGCTGAGAGACCGTAACTTGTCATATAAGAATTATATAGGCATCAAATTAGCGCTTAAGGGGGGTACAATACATGCGATTAAAAGATGAAGTAGCTATCGTTACTGGCGGTGGGAGAGGTATCGGCAAGGCTATCTCGATGGCCTTTGCTTCTGAGGGGGCAATAGTGGTAATAGCCGCTCGGACCCCCTCTAGGTTAGATGAGACCGTTGAAAAGATCAAATCAGGGGGAGGTAGGGTAAAAGCCATACAAACCGACGTTTCTGATGAAAAGCAAGTGCAGCGGCTGGTAGCCGAAACTCTCAACGACTACGGCAAGGTCGATATACTGGTTAATAATAGCGGCATTGGTGGACCTACTGTCAATGTCGTTGACCTGAGACTGCAGGATTGGAACGAGGTGCTGGCCATTAATCTAACCGGGAGCATGCTGTGTGCCAGGGAGGTGCTTAAACACATGATTCCGTACAGAAAGGGCAATATAATAAACATAGGTAGCGATGGTGGAAGGTTTGGGTATCCTATGAGAAGTCCTTACTGTGTTTCTAAGTGGGGGATCATTGGATTGACCGAAACACTGGCTATCGAGGTGGGACAATACAACATTCGTGTCAACTGCATTAGCCCTGCTGCGGTTAGGGGAGAACGTCTTACTAATGTGGTAATGGGCAGGTCCAAGGCTACGGGTGTTCCTTTTGAGGAGTTAATGAGCAAGATTACTGTAAACTATTCTCTCCAGAGACCGACTGAAGAAGCTGAGGTAGCTGCTGCTGCAGTGTTCTTGGCTTCAGACGAGTCTAGTGGGATAACCGGGCACACGCTTGTTGTCAATTGTGGTCACCATATAGTGCAATAAATGACACGCAGGCATATTATGAAACCAGAAAGGTGGTTGATATGAGTTCAATACAACAGGACTTATCCATATTTAACAAATTTAAATTTGAGAGGAAACCCGTAGGTGTTAAGTTCTTACCTACTAAACCGGATGGAATTAAAAGGTTGGACAAGGTTCTAGATTTTTGTGAGATGCTTGTAGAAGCGCAAAATGGCAGCACTTTTTATGTAGCAAAAGAGAACTTCACGTGCATAGGGCCGCTGATATTGGGTATGGTGGATAGTGACCCAATTTTCGAGAGCGGACGAGTAGGACCTAAGTTAGAAGTCTTTAAGGAAGCACGTGCCAACAGAAGAATCTATCAGTTCATTCCGAAACTGGCTAAGGATACCGCTAACTATGTCGCTTTCTCTCCTTTAGACAAACTGTCATTCGAGCCAGACGTGTTAATTGTCACCGCCGACCCGAGTCAAGCAGAAATCATACTGAGGGCAAACAGCTATGCGACGGGGAAAACGTGGTCCGCTAAGGGGACACCGGTTGCGGCGTGCGCCTGGCTATATATTTACCCATACGTAAGTGGCGAATTGAATTTCACGATGCCCGGTTTTAGTTTCGGCATGAGGTCAAGAAGGCTATTTCCGGAAGGTCTGCTGCTTATATCCATCCCCTGGGATTTGCTTCCCAGTATGGTGAAAAATTTGCAGGACATGAATTGGGTTCCGCATTCATACACTATAGGTAGAGAGGAACATAAGAAAAAAGTTAAGGGAATCGTGGAAGCCTTGAGGCAGGAAACTGCTATCTAACTACCAGACTAAGGCATTGAATATAAGAGACAAAGTAAATTAGAATGAGGCAGACATGTCACCAGCATTAGAGGGCAAAGTGGCTATCATAGCAAGACTTGAAGGGATGGGTATTGAAGGACATATCTGAGGGATATCCCTCGTTTACCTTCCCGTCTTATGTCTTGGCCCCGGGTGCCAAAATACGGGTTTACACAAACGAGATTCATTCCGAGTGGGGCGGCTTTAGTTTCGGGTATAGCAAAGCGGTTTGGAATAATACTGACCCCGATTGGGCCGCGCTATACAACGCCCAAGGACAGGAGGTATCGAGGAAGAGCTACTAGAAGCCTTCAGGCATGATTTTGAGTATCTGTCAGACTCTCTGGACAAGGCTTGCAAGCCTCCGACTATCCTCAAACTTCACTGGATTAGCAAGTGGTATAATTAGGATGTATGCTATGCTTAATGAGTAGGCTAACAAGCCTGCTTAGAGAGGTAACATTTTGGCTCATACTGGCGGCAGTACTTTGGATAATGGGTTTTTCAACATGGGTGACGGCGTACTACACAGCATAGGAGGGCTAAAAAGGGATTGGGAAAGGTGGTATAATCATGGATTAGAGCATCTATTAACTGAAGAAATCTAATATCGAAGCACAGAACTTGACAAGAAGTGTGCGTTCAAAGGAGGGATAAGTGTTAAATCAGACCAGTCAATGGTACAAATTACAGTACCCAGAGTGTTTCGTTAATGAAGAGCTGCGAATGATGCAAAATACGCTGGCTGATTTTGTCGACAAGGAGATTATGCCAGTCCGGGAAAAGATTGACGATGATGTCACTCATGAAAAGGTGATTACCCCTATCCTGAAGAAACTGCAGGTAGGCCTAGGCTACCAGAAAAACAAGATACCCAAAGACTTCGGCGGCAACCAGCAGCTTTCCATGGTCGGGGATGCCCTAATACAGGAGCAGCTTTCCCGCGCTGACTACGGCATAAGCCTCCACAGCGCCTGCACCGACTGGGGGTTGGTACCAGCTGCCCTTGCCTACTTGTCACCATCGCCAACAGGGAAGGCATGGGGAAAAGCAGTGTTTAGTGAATTTGCCCCCAAGTTCACTAGCAAGGAGCTAGCCGTTGCCTGCATGAACTTCAGTGAAGAAGACTCCGCCTGTGATATTGAGAACCCGCTTAATGAGGGCAGGACGGTAAAGGTGAAGGCAGAGCTTAAGGGAAACGAGTGGGTGGTAAACGGTAATAAGCTATGGGCCTCCAATGCCGGCATTGCCGACCTCAACTGCGTTGTCTGCAACATGGACCCCAGTAAGGGAATAGACGGCTTTACCCTGGTCTATGTTCCCGAGCCCTGGGAGGGGGTCTCCCACGGCAAATTCGAGGTCAAGTGCGGGGCTAACGCCGACCGGAACACCCCTACCTATTTTGATAACGTCAGAGTGCCCAGGGAGTGGGGGATACAGGGTCCTGAGGCCTGGGCCATTTTCACCAACGCCGTGTCCGCCCCTATGTCCCTGAATGCCGCCAACGCCATTGGTCTTCTGCAGGGGGCTTTTGATATCCTGATGGATTATACAGAGAATAGGGTAGCTGGAGGTAAACCAATCAACCGGCACCTACACGCGGCGATGATACTGGGCGAGATGGCCTCGTTTATATCCGTGGGCAGGGCTGCCGTTCTGGAGCTGGCTCACCAGTATGACCACATGGATATCTATGGGATGTGGAACACAGAAAGTATGATGGCTAAAGGGCATGCCGTGCACGCCTATATCACCCGCACCGTGCCCGACTTGGTTTCAAGGGGTTTAGAGCTGATGGGCTCCTTTGGCCTTGTCCGTGAAAACCATTACGAGAAGTATTACCGTGATGCCGTAGTGCTGAAAATAGTCCTGGGCGGCTCACACTTGGGTTACTTTGAGACCTGCAAGCAGTTCTATGACCTGGACTACTCTGCATTCGGTCCGGGAAAACTCAAGAAGCCGGCTTGAGATATAATAAACAGGACATCTCAAAATTTTTTGAGAGGAGATGAAGATATGAACCTGAAAGGAAAGGTTGCCCTTGTTACCGGAGGAGGCAGCGGTATAGGCACTGCCATCGCTGAGCGATTTGTTGCCGATGGAGCCAAGATCTGTATCACCGGCCGCCGTAAAGAAATGCTGGAAAAGGTGGCTGAATCACTCCCATCGGGCTCGGTGGTGATATGCCAGGGAGACGTATCAAAGGAGGAGGATGCAAAGCGCATGGTGGAGACGACGGTGAAGTTTGGCGGCAAGCTCGATGTGCTGGTCAACAACGCCGCCATAAACCATCCGGCACCTGTCACTGAGCTTGACCTTGAGATATGGCAGCAGGTTCTGGGGGTGAACCTCACTGGTCCCTACCTGCTCATAAAGGCGGTGATACCGCATATGCTAAAAGCGGGTGAGGGTTCCATCATAAATATAGCCTCGCTCGGCGGGATGCGCTGTCTGCCCGGTATGCCGGCCTACTGCACCTCAAAAGCGGGTCTGATTATGCTCACTCAGCAAGTAGCACTAGATTACGGGCGCAATAACATCCGCTGTAACGTCATCTGCCCCGGCGGGGTCAAAACGGATATGACCAAGAAGGACTTCGGTCAGTTCGGGGAGATGCTCGGCATAGACCCCGATACTTTCATCGAACAGATAGCGCTGGAGATACCCCTTCACCGTTTCGCCGCTTCAGCCGAAATGGGCGGGCTTTGCACCTATCTGGCCAGCGATGAATCATCATTTATGACCGGGGCGGTTCTCACCATTGACGGCGGAACTGCCGTGGTTGATGCAGTAGGAGCGTCAATAACGGCGGCGCTCAGAAGAGCGGGGCTGGTCGACTAAAGCACGATTATTTTGAAATCCTTCCTTTATTATAAAGTGTAGGAACCTTAGAAAGGAGAAATGGAAAAAATGGCTGATTATTACAAGAACCTGGTGCAGAAACCAAAGTATGAGGCGCGTACCGAATTTGATGACGTTAAAGGCCGGCAGTATCCCACAATGACATTTATGAGCAACGAGCTTGTGCCCGGAAGCAACGTGTACATCGAAATGGGCTGGGTATATGCTATGCCCGACCCGAATCCTCATATACCCGAACATTCTCACGCCAACTCCGACGAATTCGTCCTGCATATCGGCTCCGACCCTAAAAATCCCGAAGATCTCGGTGGGGAGATAGAGTTTGTGGTGGGGGGCCAACCGCTTAAAATCAACAAGACCTCAGCCCTCTACATACCAGCGGGAGTGATACACGGTCCGCTGACCTGGAAGAGCGTTACCCGGCCGCACCTGCAGATGACAGTAATAATGGGTGCCGGCACCCTCGCTGAAGCGGCACCAGCCGGATACGGCGGGCAATAAAATAATAGTGCTAAATCACCCTTGACCGGCGGGTGTGGTGATGCCAATTCGGGTGGTTACTTTGCAGAATTCCAGGGACACCATACCAATTAAGAATTCCGGGGACACCATACCAATCAGGCCTACTACAAATCAAGCATTATATCCCCAGAATAATCTGCGTAAATAAAGAGACGGTTTCTTAAACCGTCACCCTGAAAAAGTTTGAAAATTGAGCACCGCAAGTGACGCCGCTTCAGATGTTATTTGTACTTGGGTTCTCGGCTCTATTTACATTCGCCATCGACCATCCTAAGTACCTTGCTTTTAAAAGATTTGAGCTGTGATTCTTATGGGAATGATAGCCCAATCCCCCACTTAACCCTTACATTATACCTATGGTAGACTGATGGCTTGGTATCACACGTAGTTTAGAGAAGAATATGTCAGCGAATTGGAAATCATCACCAATGATTGCCTCAGTTGCCCTTGTTGGGGTAACGGCAGTCTGGGGCTATACTTTCCTTGTTGTACAAGATGCCATAGCACGCATGGCAGTCATGGACTTTCTAGCGTGGCGCTTTGTAGTAGCTAGTGTTGTGATGATTGCCTTGCGTCCGACCTGTCTGCGTAACGTGACGCGTCTCGAAT
>Ga0209979_1000863_pt1 | contig 36772 bp, 20 predicted proteins | sample AnhtaG_FD_183114 | JGI IMG/M metagenome (GOLD analysis project Ga0209979, IMG submission 183114) | Deep subsurface microbial communities from Anholt, Denmark to uncover new lineages of life (NeLLi) - Anholt_01485 metaG (SPAdes) (version 2) | ecosystem: Environmental > Aquatic > Marine > Oceanic...
TTTGCCTTTCGTTCAGCAGAGCTATCGCTCTGCAGCTACATTCTTTCTTGTAGCGGCAAAGCGTGAGCTTTGCCTTTCGTTCAGCAGAGCTATCGCTCTGCAGCTACATTCTTTCTTGTAGCGGCAAAGCGTGAGTTTTGCCTTTCGTTCAGCAGAGCTATCGCTCTGCAGCTACATTCCTTCTTGTAGCGGCAAAGCGTGAGCTTTGCCTTTCGTTCAGCAGAGCTATCGCTCTGCAGCTACATTCTTTCTTGTAGCGGCAAAGCGTGAGCTTTGCCTTTCGTTCAGCAGAGCTATCGCTCTGCAGCTACAATTTAAATTAAGATTGGGAAGATATGAGAAATCGAAGTTTGTTTAAAAATTTTACCATATTAATTTCGCTGAGCCTTCTTTTCCTCGTTTGCTCGGGGAAGAATAGTCTTGCAAAAAAGGAAAAGGAGACTATTACTGTCTGGGCTATGGGCGCTGAGGGAATGAAGATTGCAGAGATGGCGCGGAAATTTGAACAGGCTAATCCCGGAATTAAAGTCATTACTCAGGCAATTCCCTGGGAGGCAGCCCACGAGAAACTTATCACTTCTGTGGTGGGAGAGATTCCTCCCGATGTTTCCCAGCTGGGAACAACCTGGATGGCTGAATTTCAAGCTATGGGCGCCCTTGCTCCTCTCGATGAATTCATTTCCAGGTCAGAAGTTATCAGTCAGGATAAGTTCTTCCCTGCTTCCTGGGAGACAAACCTCATCAATGGAAGAGTCTATGGAATTCCCTGGTATGTGGATACAAGAGTTATATTCTATCGAAAGGACTTATTGAAAGAAGCCGGATTTGACCATCCTCCTCGCACCTGGGAAGAACTGGAGAGGATCGGAAAGGCTCTAGTTAAGGACAGAGATGGCGATGGCAAGATTGACCAGTATGGAATGGCGCTTCCGGTTAAAGATTGGAATATCCTGTCAATGTTCATCTGGGAGAATGGCGGCAACATTTTAACTCCCGACAATTCAAAGTCGGATGTGGAAAGCGAGGCAACACGAGAAGCTTTCGAGTTTTATCACCGGCTTTTCCAGGAGAAGATTGTTCCCACTGCCGAGGCTGTAGATGTGGACCTATTCCATGCTTTCAGGACCGGGTTCTATCCAATTTTTATCTCCGGCCCCTGGATGATAGAACTCATACGGAATGAATTGGGAAAAGAGTATGAGGGAAGATGGGATGTGGCAATGATGCCCCGGAAAAAATTCCCCACATCATTTGTAGGAGGATGTAATTTAGTCGTTTTCAAAGGTTCAAAACATAAACAGGCTGCCTGGAAGTTTATCGAGTTTATGAGCCAACCAGAAATACAGGTAGAATGGTATAGAATCATCACAGACCTTCCTGCAGTTAAATCTGCCTGGCAGGATCCCTTCTTCAATGATAAACCGATGGTGAGAGTTTTTGGGGAACAACTCAACTATACCAAGTCTCCTCCCAATATTCCAGAATGGGAACAGATTGCTGATGCTATGCAGAGGCGTATGGAAGAGTTAATCCTGGGCAAAATGAACCTATTTCAAACATTGGGAACATTGACTAAGGACATTAATGAGATACTGGAAAAGAAAGAGAGAATGGCGAGCAAGGGAAAATTCTTCTTAAGTATTGGGGCAATTTTAGTGTTTATATGGGGACTTGCCTTCTTGTGGAAAAGGTACCACCGCAAGGTTAAGGAAATAGAAGTACCAGAGGAGGAGAGAATTTCTGGTGTTAAAAGAATCGTCAGTTCACTCAGAAAATATCATGTTCCCTACCTTTTCATTATCCCTTCCTTAACCATTCTTTTCGTCTTTCTTTTTCTTCCGGTTGTTGTCTCATTCATTACGAGTTTAACCGACTGGAATATCTATGGGCTTGCCAACTGGAAGAATATCTCATTCGTTGGATTTGAAAACTATCAGACACTTCTCCGGGATAAAATTTTTTGGAAATCCCTTTTTAATACATTTTACTTTGTAGTAGTTGGCGTTCCTTTTGCCATTTCCCTTGCTCTTCTGATGGCTATTGTTCTGAATGAAGAATTTATTAAATTCAAATCTTTCTTCCGCACTTCCTATTTTGCGCCAGTAGTAACGACACTGGTTGCTGTAGCTGTGGTCTGGCGATGGCTGTATAATCCCGACTATGGTTTAATCAACTGGGTTCTGCAAACAGTAGGGTTACCTCCTCAGAACTGGCTTGGTGATACAAAGTTGGCTATGCCCTCTTTGATTGTTATGGCAGCCTGGAAGAATTTTGGCTATAATATGGTTATTTTTCTGGCCGGTCTTCAGGCGATTCCCGATACTCTTTACGATGCAGCCAAAGTGGATGGTGCCAGTTACTGGCAGAGATTTCTTTACATTACCTTGCCTGGGTTAAGACCCACCACTTTCTTCGTTACCGTTACCACTATGATAGGATTCTTTCAACTTTTTGGCGAGCCTTATGTAATGACAAAAGGAGGTCCATTAAATTCCACAATCTCCGTTGTTCTCCATATGTATAACCAGGGCTTTAAGTTTTTCCGTATGGGTTATGCTTCTGCCATCGGCTATATACTCTTTGGTATTATTGTGGTTTTTACTATTTTGCAGGTAAGACTCCAGAAGGCTGCCTATTAGGGAGTGTGAGTGATGAAAAGAGAACTGAACTTGGCAAAGATTCTTACATTGAGTAGAAGAATATTTATTCATCTTCTTCTATTTGCAGGTCTTGCTATTACTCTGGCTCCTTTTATCTGGATGATTTCCACTTCATTTAAGTCCGCCGAGAGTGTATTTACATTTCCCCCTCAGTGGATTCCCAAGCATCCAACTATAGAGCAGTACCAGGCACTATTTCGCGAGGTAAACTTTTTACAATTCTTTAAGAATAGCGTAATTGTAGCTTTTGGAATAACTCTATTTAGTCTCTTTTTGAACTCTCTCGGCGGGTTTGCCTTTGCCAAACATAAATTCCCGGGAAGAGAAAAGATATTTGCTCTACTTTTAGCCACTATGATGGTGCCAGGTCAGATAACGATGATACCTGTCTTTCTTATGTTAAAGACCGTTGGACTAATAAATAGTTACTGGGGACTGATAATTCCCGCAGGAGCAAGTGCCTTTGGAATATTTTTGATGAGGCAATTTATTACTACCATACCTACCGACCTAATTGAATCGGCGAGGATAGATGGTTGCTCTGAGTTCAGAATCTACTGGACCATTATCTTGCCTCTCTGTAAACCAGTCTTGGCTGCCTTGGGAATCTTTACTTTCATGGGTTCCTGGAATGCTTTCCTCTGGCCATTAATTGTAATGATTAAAGAAAATATGTATACCTTACCTGTTGCCTTGGCTAACCTCAGTGGTCAACATGCAACAAAATTCGGTCTGCTTATGGCCGGGGCAGTAGTGGTGGTTGTCCCTGTGCTTATTGTTTTCATTGTGGCACAGAGGTATGTGATTAAAGGAGTTGCTGTAACCGGATTAAAACAGTAGCCGCAGAGCGACAGCTCTGCCTTATAGGATGTTGTAGCCGCAGAGCGACAGCTCTGCTCCTATGTAGCTGCAGAGCGACAGCTCTGCTTTATAAATGCTATGGAGAAACAGGAAATTAAATTGGAACAGGGAAGGTTTGTTCTTGGGGGCAAACCTTTCTTTTTATATTCTGGAGAAGTCCACTACTTCAGAATCCCCAGGAAAGAGTGGAAAGACCGCTTAAAGAAGGCTAAAGCTACAGGACTTAATACAATCAGTTCTTATATCCCCTGGTGCTGGCATGAATTTAAGGAGGGTTCTTTCGATTTCACTGGAAAGACCTGTCCCGAACGCAACTTACTAGGCTTCATTAAACTTCTGCAAGAGTTTGGTTTATATTTTCTCCCGCGGGTTGGACCAATAAGCAATGCAGAATTGGTTTATGAAGGACTACCCCACTGGCTTTTGCAGGACTATCCTGAAATCTATACTGAGGGTAAAGGATTAAGTGACCTGCCTCATGTGACTCTGGTCTCCTACTGGAATTCAACATTTCAGAAATATGTAAAGAGATGGTATGAGAAAGTATTGCCCATTATCGCCAGAAACCAGGTCACAAGAGGAGGGAATATTATTCTCCTCCAGCTATGTAACGAAATAGGTATGGTCCACTGGGTAAACAAGACCGCAGATTACAGCCCAACTGTTACCAAGCTATACCAGGATTTCCTCCGAAAAAGTTATGGTGAAATTAGTAGACTAAATAAAGATTACGGAACAGATTACCAGGACTTCAGTCAAATCGACCAACCGGATGGTCGTGCAGATTCTGACTGGAAGCCCGTCTTCTGGGACTGGGCAAGATTCTATCGTTGGTATCACGCCACATACTATCAGTCTTTAGTCCGCCAGGCAAGAAACCATCAAATTACTCTTCCCGTGATAGCCAATATTCCACAGTTTTACGATTTTGATGTTCGGGGCAGAGGAATCTACAGTCCCATGACTACTTCGATGTTCCGCGATTTCCCTCTCTATGTGCCTGATGTAATATTTGGCGGTGCCTACTGGCCTCGCCACTTAGATTACGATAATTTCCATGATATAATACTGACTACAGAAGTAATAAACATGGTCTCTTCCCCAGATGCGCCCACCATCTGTTGTGAACTTCAGACGGGAATATTACGGGGCCGTCCCAAAATTCATCCTGCTGATGTGGAGATGCTTTTGAAAGGCTCGATAAGTCAAGGGTTAAATGGAGTAAACTGTTATCTATTTTGTGGTGGGAAAAATCCCGAGGGCATGGGAGTCTTTGGTTCCTATCACGACTGGCAGGCGCCCATATCTCCAGAAGGAGAAAAGAGGCCACACCTTGAGCCTCTAAAATCTTTTGGTAAGTTTATTAAAACATTTGGAGAGAAATTAGCATTGACTGAAAAGGAGTTCGATACTATCTTTGGATTCTATACCCCTTACTATGCTACAGAATACTTAAAAGGAGAATTTGCAGAGAAACTTGAAGGGAAGAGAGATCAGCTCTTCTTTGACGGTGTGGCCAGGTTACTTCAACTTGCTGGAATAAACTACTCCTTGAAGGATTTACAAAGAAGTTCTATCGAAGAGCTTCTTTCCCATCCCACCCTCTGGGTCTTTTGTCTCGATTTTATGGATGATGAGACGCAGATGAAGTTAGTTCAGTATGTGGAGAGGGGAGGTAGACTTATTATCTTCCCCACACTACCTATAATGGATCTATCTTATTGGAAGAAGACCCTTTTACTAGATGGTTTAGGGATAGAGATTTCGGGAAAAATAAGAGAGAATCTGGTTAAGGTAAAAGGGAAGGAGATACTCGTTCGAGGAGAGACAACGGTTTTTCGTATTCGTAAAAGTTCAGATACTATTCTTGCCAGAACCCTTGAAGGAGAACCTTGTGGTTTATTGAAGAGGAAAGGCAAGGGTTGCGTGCTAATTCTTGGTTTTGGAATTTCCCATGTTTTTGATTACCACATTGAATTGATAAAAGGCTTCGTCAGGGAGATGGGCATCAGGCCTTCTATTGTTGTGGAGGCAGGAGAGGCTATGGCAGTGGTGAGGAGCACATCTGGAGACGATAAATACGGATTCCTTTTTCTAAGCAATTATAAAGATGAACCTGAAAATGTGAAAATATCATTGAGGCTACCTGGTGAAAGTAGAAAAACCAGGTTGCCCGAAAGAGGATTGATATATCTTCCCGGACGTTCTGCTTCGGTTCTACCGTTAAATGTTCCACTGTCAGAAAAGCTCAAGATAAAATGGTCCACCGTGGAAATTTTAGAATATAAATCTGGTAAACCAGTAACTTTTTTGGTACGAGGAGCAGCAGGAGGCGATGCTGAAATTGTACTCTCCTGTAAGAGACCAAAAATAGTAAAAGTTGACGGAAAGAAAGTTCCCTTCAAATATATCAGGGATTTGTTAAAGATTCATTTTAAACCAAGCGGTAAGGAACAAAAACTAACCATCCAATTGTAATAACGTAGAGGCGGCACTCCGTGGCCGCCCGAATGTAGGGGTGACACTCTGTGGTCGTCCGAATGTAGGGGTGACACTCTGTGGTCACCCGAATTAAAAGAAGACCGATGCATAGATGGCAAGATCTATCGAAACGCAGGAAAGCCATACGGTTAAAGGATTTCGATTACAGTAATTCTGATTACGTGTATTTCATAACAATTTGTGCAAGACATTTATCAAGTCCTTTTTTAGATCGTGGTTTAGCTCAAGAAGTATTGAAATCTCTTCTATCTTTGAGAGAGGAAGGGAGGATTTTTCTTTACTGCTACTGTCTGATGCTCGATCATTTACACATCGTTCTATCGCCATGGGTAAGTTGTGAAGGAGAGTGTTCCGAAGACCTTTCAAAGATACTTGGAGATTTCAAGAGCTATACAACGAGGTTGAGCTGGAAGCATGGTATAAAAGGCAAACTATGGCAGAGAAGTTTTTATGACCATGTCGGAAGAAAAGGAGAAGATTTAATAGCCATCTGCAATTATATTCTCGCAAATCCAGTAAGAGAAGGGTTAGTAGAAAATCCAGAGAATTGGTCGTATTCTGGTTTGCTCGACCCATTGCCCATATAATGTAGGGGCGACACTCCGTGGTCGTCCGTAGGGGTGGCACTCTGTGGCCACCGGAAAAGAAGGGCAATGTAGGGGTGGCACTCCGTGGTCACCGGAAAAGAAGGGCAATGTAGGGGTGACACTCTGTGGCCACCCGAATGTAGGGGTGACACTCCGTGGTCACCCGAAAGTCAGGGCGGGCACAGAGTCCCGCCCCTACGGTCATAATGGGCGGGCACAGAGTCCCGCCCCTACGGTCATAATGGACGGGCACAGAGTCCCGCCCCTACGGTCATAATGGACGGGCACAGAGTCCCGCCCCTACGGTTAAAACTTAATGGAAGAAGAAAAAAAGTTCCAGACCCCATATGGTTATTTTACTTCTGATGGGAAAGAGTATGTGATTACCCGTCCGGACACTCCTCGTCCCTGGGTCAACGTAATCTGTCCTGGCGATTATGGATTGGTCGTCTCACAGGCGGGAAGTGGTTTCAGCTGGCGTAGTGATGTGAAGTTGAATATGGTTACTCGCTGGGAGCAAGACCTGCTCAAGGACGATTGGGGGAAATATCTTTATTTAAGAGATGACGCTAGTGGCAATTATTGGTCGCTCGCCTGGAAGCCGGTATGCAAACAACCTGAAAGTTACCAGTGCCGTCACGGGATAGGCTATACCACAATTAATTCGCTTAATGACGAGATTTCCAGTAGCTTTACAATCTTCGTTCCCCCGGATGAGCCCCTTGAAATCTGGATGGTGAAGTTGAGAAACGAATCTTCCAGAAAGCGTTCCTTAAGTCTATTCAGCTATTTAGAATGGCGTCTGGGTGCAGTGACAGATAGTCATAGAGAATTTCACAAAATTTTTATTGAAACAGAATATATGAAAAAAGAAAGTGCTCTTCTGGCAAGGAAGCGTCTTTGGGAACTTGGAAATAGACAGGGACAGCAATGGAATATGGACTGGAAATATCTTGCCTTCCATTCTTCCAGCATTAAACCCAACTCCTTTGTAATCAATAGAGAATCTTTCCTGGGAAAGTATGGTTCTTTAGAAAGTCCCGCCATCTTGAAAGGAGGCTCCTCCCCCACAATTCCTCTCACTAAAGGAGATTCCTATAAATGGGTTGATCCCATTGCAAGTCTACAGCTCAATATCCAGCTTGAAAGTTACCAGGAGAAGACAATCATCTTCACTCTTGGTTGCGCCAAAAATAGAAAGGAAGCAACGTCTTTAATCGCAAAGTACAGGAAGGTGGAGAATGGAGTAGAAGCCTTAGAGAAGACAAAAAGATTCTGGGAGAAATATCTAAAAAGCCCGCGGATCCAGACACCTGATGAAGGGTTCAATTTTATGAACAATACCTGGTTCAAATATCAGGCTCTCTCGGCAAGGCTCTGGGGAAGGACAGGATACTATCAGCTGAGCGGAGCATATGGTTTCCGGGACCAACTCCAGGACAGTCAAATATTTCTTCCTTTTGAACCAGAATCCACCAGGAAGCAGATTCTCCTCCATGCCCGACATCAGTTCAAAGATGGCACAGTCTACCATTGGTGGCATCCTCTTTCCGGAGAGGGAAGAATTACCGGGAAGACTGACGACCTTCTATGGCTTCCTTATGTAACAATCAATTATTTGAAGGAGACTGGAGATTTTGCCATCCTTTCTCAGAAGGTTCCCTATCTTCCTGAACCCGGTAAAACGAGTAAGGTGAGAGGCGAAACCGATACATTATATAATCATTGTAAGAAAGCAATAGAAAGAGTCCTCAAGAGGTTCAGTCGGAGAGGACTTCCTCTTATTGGAGAAGGTGATTGGAACGATGGGATGTCCGCGGTGGGTTACAGGTGGAAAGGGGAGAGCATCTGGCTGGCACATTTTCTTTACGGAATTTTGAGAGATTTTGCTCAAGTGGCAAAAAGGAAGGGAGACAAAAATCTTGCCAGAAGGTATATTCAGAGAAGCAAAATTCTAAAGGAAAGGATAAATAAGTATGCCTGGGACGGGAGCTGGTATATCAGAGCTACAAAAGATAACGGTTCTCCTATAGGTAGTTCAAAGTGCAAGGAGGGAAAGATATTCCTCAATGCCCAGACCTGGGCAATCATAAATGGCGTAGCTCCCAAAGAGAGAGCTAAGAAGGCTATGGACTCGGTGGAAAAAATGCTGGGAGCAAGATATGGACCACTCATTTTCTATCCAGCTTACTCCCGGCCAGATGAAACCATAGGTTATCTTACCCGCTATGCGCCCGGCGTAAGAGAGAACGGAGGAGTATATACCCATGCAGCGGTTTGGGCAGTAATAGCAGAATGCATAATGAAAAGACAAAAGAAGGCGTGGCAGTTCTATCTCGGAATATGTCCGGTCTATCGAGGGCTCGATTCCGAGCCATACAAGGCTGAGCCCTATGTAACTCCAGGCAATGTGGATGGTCCTGCTTCACCAAATTTTGGTCAGGCTGGATGGACATGGTATACGGGTTCGGCTACCTGGATGTGGAAAGTGGGTATAGAGTGGATTCTGGGAGTAAGAGCAACTTTCGAAGGTTTAATTGTTGACCCCTGCATTCCTCGAGAATGGAAAGGATTTGAAGTTGAGAGGAAGTTTCGAGGAGCTACATACCAGATAGAGGTGGATAATAGTAGAGGTGTTTCCTATGGGGTAAGAGAGGTAATTGTGGATGGGAAGAGGGAGGAGAGAGAGAAAAAAACGCCTCCTTACGCAGTCATTCCATTTTTTGGTGATGGAAAAATCCATAAGGTTATAATCAAGCTCGGTTGAAACAAAATTTTACAAAAATTTTACAAATCTTTTACACATCTGTAATATTTTCCATGTATACTTGTTCATAGAAAAAGATATCCCGAAAAGGCAAACTCCGAGAGATCGGAGGGCGCAAAGCTCAGGGACCAATGCAGGGAAGGCATAAATCTTGTGCTTTCTAAAGTTTGGTTTTCCTGTTTAGTCTGCCGAGTTGCCGATAACGCTTCTATAAACGCTATAGGTAGCTCGGCTTTTTTAATAGTTGACTTAATTAAATTTTCTCCAGAGGAGGTGATGGTCCATAACAAAAGGCTAATTGTGTTTAAAGGAAAACAATTTAAGTAGGAGGTGAAAAGAGATGAAAATGCGAACTATGTTAATTCTGGCTTTGTTGTCAGTGGGTCTTTTACTGGCTGGAACAGGCATTGCTGGTGCTGATGTTACTAGGAGCGTTCCTGCATCTGCTACAGTGACAGGAATAAGCACCTTGAGTGTAACGCCGGTAGTATACGGCGGAGGTTGGACCTCAGCGATAACCTTCGGTTCCGTTTCGCCAAGTGCGGGCTTCTTGGTCCCGGGTCAGTACATTAGGGTGGATCACAACGATAACAGTTTAGTGTGGGAAATTAAAATCTACACAGATAACTTCGCTACAGAACCCAGCATCGCAACTTGGGGTTATAACTATGGGGGTATGATAGGACAAGTTCCTGGTGCCAGGCTGCCAATGGGCTGGCATGCACGGGTAGCTAATACTCTTACGTCAACTTTTGCAGCCGGAGATCCCGCTGCCAAGCCGTCTGTAGGATGGAACTTCGTCAAGGATAAAAGAGATAAGGATATCCCAGGGACAGCTGAGAATGAATCCTGGCTTGGACCTACAGATGATGCGGCATATGCGAACGTTGCTTTTGGAGGTCCAGGGTATCAGAATATTGTTAATCCGCAGGATACTGTGGATTACTCCGACCCAGACAATGACAAGACATTTGTGGTTGAGGTAGAAGGCTGCTTTGGTTCTGCACCAGCTGATACTTATTCCACTACGATTTCCTTCGACTTAGTCCATCAATAATCAAATATAACTTTTTCTTCTTTAGAGGCAGTGGAAAATGTAGCAGCGAAGGAAAGCTTCGCCTTTTAATCTTGTAGCAGCAAAGCATAAGCTTTGCTTCTTGTTAGTCCCGATTTATCGGGACAGCTACAATTCAAAAAATGTAGCAGCGAAGCGAAGCTTGGCCCTCACGACGCAGAGCTGACGCTCTGCAGCTACAATGCTTGGGAGTTCCTAGTTGTCTTTAATAGGAAGAGCAGAAGAATTCTTACAGTAGCGGTTTAAAGGAGTTTATTTACTGTGAAGAAAACGTTTAGATGTTCAATATGTATACTACTGCTGGGGTTGTTTCTCTCTTTTTCTCCTCTTTTTGCTGGGATTGGTGTTGAACCGACAGTTATTGAGAGATGTGTTTCACGGGGAGGAAAAGCGAAGGGAATCTTTACCGTAGTTAATGATGGTGATGAGTCGGTTCAGGTAGTTGTCCAGCCAGAGAACTGGCCCCGAAAAAGAGGGGCTGTGGATGTCGGCTCCTGGCTGAAAATCAAGCCTGAAGAGTTTAAACTTGGAGCAAAAGGGACAAAAAAGGTGAAGTATAAAGTTAGAGTTCCCAAAGAGGCAGAGGGTGAACTGATGTCTATGGTCTTCTTTGTCACGACCGCTCCAGCAGGAAGGGCTGTTAACATCAGGACTCGTTTTGGTGTTGCCCTTTATGTGACGGTTAAAGGAACAGAAGTTCTGGAGGGAGAAATTTTGGACCTCAAAGTTAAGAAAACCACATCAAAAGAGAAAAGAGAAAAGTTTCATTTTACGGCTCTGGTTGAAAACAGGGGAAATGTTCACTTTCGACCGAGAGGAAAGGTAATTATAGAAAATGGAGAGGGAAAAAAATTGGACGAGGTGGAAATACAATATGGCTGGCCTGTATTTCCCAACGATAAGCAATTATACCGTGCTAACTGGGAACCAGAAAAGATTCTTCCCGGTATTTACAGGGCTATTGCGATTTTCAATTACGGAGATATCTATAGTGAATTGGATAGACAGTTCGAAAAAAACATATCCTTTGAAGTAACAGATAAAGGTGAAATAGTAACTATCAATTAAAGGAAGAGGGAATGATTAAGGGAATTTTGAAAACAACCACAATTTTAGCTTTACTCCTTCCATTATGTGGAAGTGTCTTTGGGGAAGTTGTTGACACAGCTGGAGTGGAGGTAAATAGTACTGTAGAGGAAACGATTATCTCTGGACCGGTTCTGGATGATTTCAATGATGGTGGGAGGCTCAATAACTGGGGGTATGATACTGGCGCATACGCTGCTGGAGGAGCAAGTTGTTCTGATTCTCGGGATGCGACTTCTCCTCAGGAGGGTCTATTCTGCCTGAAACTTGATTACAATGTTTCTACTTCAGGAAGTTATGCTGGTTACTGGAGCCAGTTGGGAGGGGAAGACTTAAGTGGTTATACTTCTATCTCTCTCTGGGTTAAGGGCACAGTGGGAGGAGAGCTCTTTAAAGTCGAACTTAAGAATAGCAGTACTACCATTAACCGTAGCACCGCAGCAGTTTATGTTACCGATTATTTAAATGGCGGAGTTACCACGAGTTGGAAGGAAGTCACCATTCCTTTCCATAGCTTTGTTAATCTGGACAGTTGGAATAATATGGTAGAACTGGTCTTTACTTTTGAGAATTCCCAGAGCATTACCAATGGAAATACGCTACAGGGGACTGTCTATATAGACAGAATATCATTTGGTAGTTCATCGGTGAATGAGGTTAGAATAGATTACTTCGGAGATAAATTAGGGACTTCTGCTCTGGGTGGGAACATAGGGGACATGCAACCAAACAATCCTCCTCCAACAGATTTTACGCATTCATTTACTGATACATCCGGGAATTACCTCTCTTCTCCATGTGCTATGGAATCTACTTACAATGTAGCCGGATCGAATGATTGGGGAGGCCAATTCATAATATTCGGTGGCGGAGCAACCGGTTGGACTGAAATTCCTCACGATTTCAGTGGCTATAATTATGTCAGCGTTTGTGTAAGAGCTAAGTCTACGAGTGAAAATCCTAAGGTATTAAAGATAGAAGTTGTAGATAACTCCAATAAATATTATGCGGCACTGACAAATATACAAACCTACTGGCAACGGTACATCATTCCTTTGAGTTATTTAGTTAATGCCGGACTGGATAAGACGAGCATAAAAAAGATCACTTTCGTTTACGAGAACTGGAGAGTAGAGAAAGCGGGAGGCAGTAAGCAGGGCGTCCTCTACATTGACAATTTGCGTTTTGACGTGGACACTCAATAATGAGAAAAATCTATTTTAAGGCGAATAACTAAAATGTTTAAAGCAGTTCCCGAAAATATGATGGAAGATAGAAAATGAATAAGAGAATACTATCAATCATTATATTGGGTTTTCTGGTTGGCGAGATAAATAATGCTCAGCTTGTCGCTGGAGCTACTCTGGATGTTCATGCCAAGAACGTGATTGATAATCAATATGCCGATGAGCTAACCTTTGGCACCATTCCTGCAGAGCATGAAGATTTTGCTTCAGCCAATCAATATATAGAGATAGAGTATTCCGGTGACACTGGTCTATGGGCTATCGATATTTATACTAATAATGAAGATGCTGAGACAGGATATCAGCGAGGTGGATTATTGAGCACCAGCACAACAACTGCTCGTATTCCCCTGCTGTGGAGCGTTTATGACGATATACAAGGCAAGGTTCAATGTTCCAGCATAACCTGGCACTGGATTAAGGATAAAGGGGATTTGGATGACCCCACAACAGATGAATATGATGATAGCTGGGATAATGCTCAGGCTGAAGGTTATGCCCGGGTAGTCTATGGCCAGGATAACAGGAGTAATTTACCAGCGGTTCCTACTGAGGCCATTGATGCGCAATCGCCCATTTTTGTATATTTTGCGGCGGACTTGCGGACAGCTGCGGCAGGAGACTATTCTATAACCATTTCCTTTGATTTATACCATCTTGCTCCTCCACCGGTTATTTCGCACACGCCGATAAAGAAAATTGGGATAATTGGTAATAAGATAGTTTTTAACGCCACCATCACCAATGTCACGAGTAGCAGGCTCTATTACAGTATAGAAGGAAGCACTGGAAGCGTAAAAGGAGTTCCTGTGGGGATGACGGGCACTTACACATATACCTTGTCCAGAGATAAGGTCACTAAGCCAGGTAAAGTGTACTACCGCATTGAGGCAACTAATGCAGGGGAGCCAGCGTGGTGGCCAGGTAAATCCCAGTGGCAAGAGATTGATGTGAGTCTGAGCACTACTTTAACTGTTGGTCCTAAGGGCGGGAAGGTGATTCTTCCTGATGGTAATCCAGATGATGGTGAGGTTATGGTTGACATTCCAGAGTGGGCGCTGAATAAAGACACCAAAATAACCATAAAGCAGATTACGGATTTAAATAGAATACCAGGCTATCGAGAAGCAGGGGATTGGAAACCTGTAGGGATCTATGACTTTACACAGGAAGGGAAAAGATTCAAGAAATTAGTAACAATGAATCTGCTCTATTTCGACCTGGATAACAATGGCAATCCTGAAGATTGGAAAGGGAAGGAGATGGAGTTTAACGAGAGTCAACTGGCTTGCTACTGGTGGGATGGATTTACCTGGAGGCCGGTGGGCGGGAAAGTTGATAGAGATAGAAATATTGTTATTGTAAAGGTAAGCCACTTTACCTATTATGCTCTGTTTAAGGCTCGACTCATGGGAATTTCCGAATATAGACCCAAGGAGAGAATTATTACTCCTGTCTATGCCGATGGGAAAAATGATGTTGCCTATTTTAGTGGTCTGAGTGGCCAGACTACAACTATCAGGATTTACGATATCACTGGAAAGAAGATAAGAACAATCAACGGAGAACCTTACGAATGGGATGGAACCGATGAAGATGGAAACATAGTGGAGAGTGGGGTATATATCTATCAGTTCAAGGCAGATGTTAATGGAAAGAAAAGATTGGTCAGCGGCACCATAGCAGTAGCGAAATAGAATCCTGTAGCTGCAGAGCGATAGCTCTGCTAAATTGATAATGTAGCTGCAGAGCGGTAGCCCTGCTACAGGGAAGGCAAAGCTTACGCTTTGCTGCTACAAAGAAGGCAAAGCTTGCGCTTTGCTGCTACAAAGAAGGCAAAGCTTGCGCTTTGCTGCTACAAAGAAGGCAAAGCTTGCGCTTTGCTGCTACAAGTTTGAATAAAATGCATATCGCGGTTTTGAAGGGGGTAAGTCTGATGGTGAAAGATAGAACATCTAGTGAAAGGAGAAAATTTAATCGTTTTGCGGTTAAGATTCCCGTACAGTGTAAACCGGTTAGTCCGGGAAGAAAGTCTACCGGGAGAGAATTGGTCTGTGCCACTATTAAGAATATCAGCAGTAACGGGATTCTATTGAAGTGGCCTAGAGGGTATCGGTTGCCGCAGTTTTTGAGATTGGGAATAAGTGTAATACCCACTTCAAAACCGATAGAGTCGATTGCCTGGACGGTCTGGACTAAAGAAAAGAGTCGTCGAGGTAAAGGCAAAGCCGAACTGCCCAACCAGTATGATGTGGGATTATCTTTTGTTGAGAACGAATACAACAAAGTTCCCAGGCTGATTTCCCGGGAGACTGATTTCTACTGGGAGATATTTGAGAGAACAGGCCATATTCAGGCTTACTTGTTGCATAAGGGAATTGATAAGGAATGTGAACAGGTTCCCAAGGATGGATAAAAATGTTTAGAAAATTTTTACTCTTCATCCTAATCTTAGTTCTGATAAATGTGGCGCTTAATGCACCACACAGGGTGTATTCTGCCTTTAAGGATAACGGCTGGGGGACTCGCTCGGCGGGAATGGGTGGGGCGTTCTGCGGATTGGCTGACGATGCTTCAAGTCCACTCTGGAATCCTGCTGGACTTGCCCAGATGAAATATCCTGAAGCGAACTTTATGTATTCCAGACTATATACGGGTCTTGATGGAGTAGATTTAGGGCTGAACTACTTCTCTTATGTGCTTCCCGTACATAGAGTTGGTGCGTTTGGAATTAGCAGGGCGGGATTCATTTCTACTGATCTTTATAAAGAGGAGACCTATACTCTCACCTATGCAAGCAAGATTAATGATTTTGTTCCCAGATTAATTCCGGAAGTATTTACGGGTGTAAACCTGAAGTGTTTGAGTCATGGTTATACACTGGATGAGTATTCGAGAGGAGACCCTGTATTTGCCAGTGGGCGTTCCAAAGCAAACTTTACATTCGATATCGGGCTTTTGGTCAAGCCAAATCTGCCCAGGTTCTCTGGACTATCTATAGGTATGTGCATAGAGAACATCACCACGCCCGATGTTGGTTTAAAGAGTAGAGATAGAGTTCCTTTGGAAGCGAGAGTCGGGTTTGCTTATAGAATGAAAGGATTTAAGATACTGAGGAGAATTATAGTGCGGGATGTGACACCGACGCTCGATTTCGCCTATCGTTTTCAGGATTGGGGGAGCCTGGAAGATAAGCTAAACGTACATTTAGGATTAGAGGGCTGGTTCGTCGAGAAGATGTTAGGACTCAGGATGGGTGGGAATATCAGGGAAATTACATTCGGTTTCAGCTTTAATAAGGCTCTGGCAAGATATTTTGGTATCCAGCTTGATTATGCTTTTATCTTCCCTCTGGAGATAGTAGAGACCTATGGTTCTCACAGGATTTCACTTACCGTAAGATTTTGATATGTAATGTAGCTGCAGAGCGAAGCTCTGCTTAGGCAAAGCTTACGCTTTGCTGCTACAATATTGGAATGCAAAAAATAAAATAGAAAGGAGGAATGGAAAATGGGCAAGAACGTTATCTTCTCTTCTTTGGTGGTGCTGGGAATCTTAATTCTGTTTAGCTGCGTTCCATTAGAAGAGTACCGAGTAAAAGAGGAGAAGACAGTTAAGGAAGCAAAGGTAGTAAAAGAAGAGAAGGTAGTAAAAAAAGAGAAAGTGTCAGTGGAAAAACCTGGAGACATCCTGATGATTGACGACTTTGATGATGGAGCAAAGCCCAATAATGTGGGAGGCGATTTAGGGGCATGGGACCGCGACCCTGCGGATGAGACACAGACCTGCAGGGAGTATTTCACTTCTGAGGTCAAGTGCGGAGAGAAAGGATACTCTATGAAGGTAGCCTACGATGTCGATTCTCCGAGCCCCGCCTTTAATGGTTATTGGACTAAACTGCAACATATCGATGTTACTCCCTACAAAAATTTCGTCTTCTATGTGAAAGGTGATGAAAAGGACGGTTTCACTACCCAGTTTAAGATTGAACTGAAAAATACGAAGAAAGAAGTGGGTAAGTATTATGTAAAGGGAGTTACTTCAGACTGGCAGAAGGTAGTTGTTCCACTTAGGAACTTTGTGGGAATTACTGACTTCAGCAAGATGACTGAATTCGTGGTAGTATTTGAGGACAGAATAGCCACAGATAGAGATGGGGCAATCTATATTGATAATCTCTATTTTTCAAAATAGGTTTGTGGCTACGCAAGAGAATTGTAAATGTTTGTAGCTGCAGAGCGATAGCTCTGCTTAGGCAAAGATTACGCTTTGCTGCTACATGAAAAGAATATAGAATGTAGCTGCAGAGCGATAGTTCTGCTTAGGCAAAGATTACGCTTTGCTGCTACAGAAAAGGAAGCAAAGCTTGCGCTTTGCTGCTACAAAAAAGGAGGTAAGAGATGTTTCGGAAAAGTTGCAGTAATTTGGTACTAATTCTCGTAGTATCAATGGTTTTGATGGTGGTAGGGAGGGGCAATGCCGCCATTCTCAAGGTGGCAGACTTTGACTCAGGAGAGAAGCCGAACAATCTGAGAGGAGACTTTGGTGCCTGGGATAAGGATCCCACCGACCTTACCCAGACCTGCTTGGACTCGTTTTCCTCTGAGGTGAGGTGCGGAGATAAGGGCTATTCATTGAAATTAAGCTATGACGTAGATTCTCCTAACCCTGCTTACAATGGCTTCTGGACAAAATTGCAGAATCAGGATCTGAAAGACTATAAAGAGCTCGTCTTCTTTGTCAAAGGAGACGAAGAGAAGGGGTTTACCAGAAGGTTTAAGGTGGAGTTGAAAAATCCTACCCAGGTGGGCAGTTTCCTCGTTACCGGAGTCACGAGAGAGTGGCAAAAGGTAATAATTCCTTTCCAGAAGTTCAAAAGAATAACCGACTGGAGCCAGATGACTGAATTCGTGGTCGTCTTTGACGATTTGACAAGTAACCCCAAAGAAGGGGTTATTTACATTGATGACGTCTATTTCTCCGACGGCAAAGTTGCAGAAGAGGCCAAGGTGGAAGAGGCCAAGGTGGAAGAGGCCAAGGTGGAAGAGGCTAGAAAAGTAAGCCTTCCTCCTACCGTTAGAATTAATTTCGATTTTGGAGACATCCACATTCCAGCAAGAGAATTTCCCAAGCTAAACAGAGTGGTCGACACTTTGAAGTTAAATCCTGAATATAAGCTACGCATCGAGGGATATTCCGATAGCGTGGGACCTGATGAATTGAACCTTCTCCTCTCCAGAAAAAGGGCAGCGATCATTCTGAACTACCTGGTGATAACCGGGGGAATCGATCCTGACCGTCTGCACGCCGTGGGTTACGGGGAGGCTAAACCGATTACTGAAAATGATACCCGGCACGGGAGAGCACTCAATAGAAGGGTGGAGTTGGTAATTATTGAGAAATGAGGTGACTCTATTTGCAAATAGTCAGGAAAATAGTTAAAAATTGGCTTACGATTTCCCTGTTTCTGATTTTTCTTGCGGGGTTGAGTTTTGCTGAAGTTATCGACAGTATGGACTCATCCACCAATTGGCTGGTTCAGACTGACAGTGGAGCAAGTCTGTCTACTTCCACGGTCACTGGCTTAACAGGGAATGCCATTCAACTGGACTACGACATCGGTTCCGGAGAATGGGTTGCTATCAAAAGAGAAGACTTCGCCAATGTTGATATTTCCTCGGGAGATGCTGTAAGGTTCTACTATAAAGGGACAGGAGATTCCAATCACATAAAGTTTCAGATAACTGATGCTGATGGTGATGTATTTGATAGGAAACTGGCTAACCTTTCAAATATTTCCACCTGGACTCAATCAATTTTAACATTTGAGAGCCTTTCCCACTGGGAAGGAACCGGTGATGGTACGCTGGATAGAGGAAATATCTCCAAGATAGGGTTTGCTGTAAACGTGTCGGAAGGTGGGAGTGGTAAAGTAGCAATTGATGGGTTGGAATCGTACCAGTTAAACACACCATCAGTGAGTCTTCTCCTCGATAACTTCAATTGTGGCTCATCACCCAATGACCTGGGAGGCAATGGCGGAATTTTTGATCCCAATCCAAATGATGCCACGGAGACTTGTTCAGAATCCTATGACAGGGATGCGAAGGAAGGTCCCTATGCTTTAGAACTAATCTATGACAGGGGCGCAAGTTCATATTGTGGCTACTGGAGCAAAATGAAATCAGATGGGACTGGTAGGGACATAAGTGGTTTTGCGGGAGGAAACCTGAAATTCTGGCTCAAGGGAAAAACTGGAGGAGAAAAATTCAAAGTCGAACTGCATCATCAAGGCGGCAGTTTCCCCTGGCCTGAAGTTCAGCTGACGTCTTGTCCAGGCTTTGGCGGTGGAGCCCCTACTAACTACCAGGAAGTAACTATGCCTCTGGCGGACTTTACCGGTCTCGATTTATCTAAAGTTACGGAACTGGTTATAACTTTTGACCAGGCTCCCAATTCGGGAACAGTCTACATTGATAATATAAGATTTACCAAGGCGGGAGCTTCTCTGGAAGGACCGATTTTCTCAGTCGATAGTATGAACGAACCCATTCCCATTTCTGGTTGGGAAAATTATGGATGCGATGAAGATAAGGGAGTTACGACTACATCATTAGATAGCGTATCTGGCCAGGACGGAAGAGCATTAGAGTTGACCTATAAATTTAACAGAGGAGATATTGATGATTGGGCAGTAATAGAGAGGGATTGGGGAAGGAATATTGCTGGAAGTGATTCTTTCAGATTTAAATATAAAGGAACAGGGAGCGCCAACAACCTGGAATTGAGAGTAATGGATAAGAATGGGACTATATTTTTAAAAAAAATCTATGATGTTACCAACACTGAAGACGAGTGGAAGACTGCAACCATCCCTTACGAAGAACTCTATCTCCTCACAAGCGGAACATATAGTAACGGCGATACCGCTGATACGCTCGACTTAAAGAAAGTTGAGGCTATCTTTTTTGTGGTGAGCAAGGGAGACGGCGGGAGTGGTACCCTAACGATTGATGAACTCGAAGTTCTGGAAGTTGAGGATTTCAGAAAAGGAAGAGGAGATTCCCTGATTCAAAGTATTGTTGTCCCGGACAATCCCATTTCACCCAATAATGACGGAATTAAAGATAGAGCCAGTTTTAAGTTTACACTTGCCCGTTATGCGAATATAACCTTGAAAATTTATGATTTAGCAGGGAATTTAGTAAAGAAGATTGACGGGGGTGAAAAAGAACCGGATGTAGAGCATACAATTTACTGGTATGCAAGAGATAACTCTGAAAATTTAGTGAGAAACGGTCTATATTTATATCTTCTGGAAGCAGAGGATTTAGACAAGAAGACAGACCAGGTAAAACATGTTATCGGAGTAATCCGCTGATACAGTATAATCCTGTCATTGCGAGCGACTGAAAGGAGCGTGGCAATCTCGAGATTGCTTCGGTCGCTTCGCTCCCTCGCAATGACAGCGCTTTGCTGCTACAAAAGGGGATGTGACATTATGCGTCACGCAGTTTATAAATTTTTTTTGATTGTGCTAATCGCTTTTGTATTAAGCGTCACCCATTATCCGTCACAGGAAGCGGAGGGCGGAGCTTTTGACAGATTAGGTATTGGTGCTCGTCCAAAAGGAATGGGAGATGCCTTTACAGCAATAAGTGACGATGGAAATAGCATCTACTGGAATCCTGCTGGCATAGCCTGGATAGAGAGGAGCGAGCTTAGCGTTATGCATAAAGACCTCTTCGGTTTAGGATTAATAAATTATGAATTTCTGGGATATGTCCATCCCAATATGGGCAATGGTTCGCTGGGGTTCAGCTGGATACGTCTGGACACGACAAGAAATGTAGAATTTATGAATTATACTGAGAATACTTATATTATTTCTTATGGAATGAGAATAGCAACACCTTTTAGTTTAGGAGCAAATATAAAATATTACTCTGTGGATTACAAAGAAGGTGGTAGTGGCTTAGGAGCAGACATTGGCATTCTATACAAGACTTTCGCTGGACACTTGAACCTGGGGCTTCTATATCAGGACTTCAATCGACCAAAAATAAGGTGGGAAACTCAGGCAGAAGACCAGCTTCCCGCCAATTTACGGCTGGGAATAGGATTTAAACCCAATCCCTTTATGAACTTTGCACTCGATTTGGACAAACTATTGGAAAGTTATGTCGAAACCCACATGGGAATTGAGTGGTGGTTATTGAAGAGGGGAATAGGTTTGAGAACAGGTTTGATTAATCAGGATAAGGGTAAGTGGAATTTTACTCTGGGCGGAAGTCTCGGATATAGATTTTTCCGCTTCGATTATGCTTGGGAGAGACACTATGACCTGGGAGGCACCCACCTGTTTTCCATGGTAATAACTTTTTAATTATTGTACTGTCATTGCGAGCGACTGAAAGGAGCGTGGCAATCTCGAGATTGCTTCGGTCGCTTTGCTCCCTCGCAATGACAGGTAGAAAAGGAAGCAAAGCTTACGCTTTGCTGCTACAAATGGAAATGTAGCTGCAGAGCGACAGCTCTGCCAAGAAGGAAGCAAAGCTTACGCTTTGCTGCTACAAATGGAAATGTAGCTGCAGAGCGACAGCTCTGCCAAGAAGGAAGCAAAGCTTACGCTTTGCCGCTACAAATGGAAATGTAGCTGCAGAGCGACAGCTCTGCCAAGAAGGAAGCAAAGCTTACGCTTTGCTGCTACAAATGGAAATGTAGCTGCAGAGCGACAACTCTGCCAAGAAGGAAGCAAAGCTTACGCTTTGCTGCTACAGTTTTGGAATATGAGGTGTAAATTGATGAGAAGAAACATCTTATCTATTTTATTGGCTGGATTGGTAGTCCTGGTGGTAATTTTTATGTACTGCCCGGATGCCGAAAGTAAAATCCTTTTAGTGGACGATTTTGACGAAGAGAGCTTTCTCAATAAATTGAGAGGAGAAAGTTACACGTGGGATGTCAATCCCCAGGACAAGTCCCAGGGTTGTGTAGCATTCTTCGATTCTAAGATTCGTGTGGGCGAAACTGGTAGTTCCCTGAGGTTGGACTACGATATCGATTCCACCATTACCTATTTAAGGGAATTTCCCGATACTTCCTACTACATTTATGACTACGACATGGATTCGATTATTGGTTTTGCCAAGGAGATCCCCCATACTTCTTATAATGGCTTCTATTTTCTGTTGAACAATGCCAACCTTAAAGATTATAGATATCTCATCTTTTATGTTAAGGGAGACCCGCTACAGGGTTTCACACGGAAGTTTATTGTTGAACTGAAGAATATCGACCAAACCGATAAGTTCCTGGTCGAAGGAGTAGGTTCTTCCTGGCAAAAAATAGTCATTCCCTTGGGGATGTTCAAGAGAATAGGGGAATGGAGAAAGATGACAGAGTTAACGATTGTGTTTAATGAAAATGTGACCAGAAAAACAGGAACCATATATCTCGATAATATCTATTTTGCCCAGTCTTCTGAAGAAGAATTGGGAGAGGAACCTTCTTCAGCCAAGAGTTCCCCACAGGGAAACCCAAAGGATTATTCTGAGGAGAAGAAGACAGACCTTGGCGTCACAATTTACACTGGCTATTCTTATACCCCTGAAGAGAAGAACGAAATATTTAGTATGGGGAGTCTCTCTCTTGAAGGAAGACTCTCAAGATTTGGCGGGAAAATGGAGATTGCAGCTGAGACGCAAAATTTTGGAGAGGCCGCGTATGGCGTTGACCTGGAAAATTGGCCTTTTGAGGAGACCCGTAGACAATCTCCCGAGCTCAAATTTCCCACTCTACAATTTACAGTGAACGATATCCTCCCTCAAGCTTCGAGGATAAAACTGGGACACCTCTGGCTCGATTCTACCCGCTATACTTTTAATCCTGTTTACGGATGGAAAGGAGTCTCTATTGATGGGGACTATCGTGGACTCAACTACAATACTTTCTTCATCAAGCAGCCTTTCAATTCCTTCACTTTGGGGAGCCATTTAAGACAATACTGGCAGTATTTTCGGCTGGAAGCAATTGGAATTCACAATTCCCAGACAGCTCAACTTTCAGGCTCTTCAGATAAGATAGAACCAGTGGAAAAAGATACAAGCTTTATGTTTCGAATTTTGGAGTACTTGCTTAGTCGCCGAATCATATTTGAAGGAATTTATGGCCACGATATATACCATCAATATGCTGAAGTTGACCGTACTGACCCCACCGACCCGATCTATAGTCAGAAGCTGGATAAGACGGTTTCTCGTTATGGGAATATGTGGCGAGGAAAGTTAATTTTCGATAATCTCCTCTGGAGAAGTTCAAACCTTAGCTACGAGTATCGCTGGGTCGGTGAAAATTTTAAGCCAGAGTATCGTCAGGAGCCGACAGTTTTCGATGATGTAGATGGTGACCAGAAGGGTTATAATGTTAAGTTTGAACAGTCTTGTAAAGGATTTGTCGCCTCCGTTGCTTACGATGATATAACTCGCAATTCAAATAAAGATTATGGGAGAAAACGCACTAACCTTAGCTTATACTACTACGGCTTTCGGGGAATGGAGCTGGGGATATCTCGCGAGTATCGAAAAGAAGATTATAAATACACCAGCCTCCGTTCCAGCCTCGATGTGGACAGGAACGAAAAAGTTGGTGTGAGCGAACTATATCTACGTTTCCACCTCGTCCATCCAGTAACTCCCGGACTCAGACTCCCGTTAGTGTTGTGGTTTAAATTCCGGAGAGAGGATATAGAACATCCTCTCACAGGTGCCAGTTATGTGACCGATTCTTTTCAGACTAAAATTGAATACTATCCAACATCCTATATAAAACTTTTGGGTATGTACAAGACCACAAGATTCGGAGACCCCAGCTGGGAACCGAAAGGTTATCCATTTGCTGACAACTTTGCTCGCATAGCCTTCGAAGTCATATTTTAGACAAAAAAAGGGGACAGGCAAAGCTTGCGCTTTGCCGCTACAGAAAGGAATGTAGCTGCAGAGCGAAGCTCTGCTAAAAAAGAAGCAAAGCTTACGCTTTGCTGCTACAGAAAGGAATGTAGCTGCAGAGCGATAGCTCTGCTAAAAAAGAAGCAAAGCTTGCGCTTTGCCGCTACAGAAAGGGAAGCAAAGCTTACGCTTTGCTGCTACAGAAAGGGAAGCAAAGCTTGCGCTTTGCCGCTACAGAAAGGGAAGCAAAGCTTGCGCTTTGCCGCTACAGAAAGGGAAGCAAAGCTTACGCTTTGCTGCTACAGAAAGGGAAGCAAAGCTTACGCTTTGCTGCTACAGAAAGGGAAGCAAAGCTTACGCTTTGCTTCTACAGAAAGGGAAGCAAAGCTTACGCTTTGCTTCTACAGAAAGGGAAGCAAAGCTTGCGCTTTGCTGGTACATTTTAAGGACAATGAAAACAAGCATAAACATTAGGAGAGTCTTTTTCGCTCTCCTATTTTTTATTCAATTAAGCCTTCTGGGTGGATCTCCTGCTCAGGGGATGAGCGATGAGGAATTCCTCGATATGGTAGAAGAGGAAACCTTCTGGTTCTTCTGGAATGAGGCAAATCCATCTAATGGGTTAATTCAGGATAGAGCAACGAATTTCACTTCCCATACATATGACCGTGCAAGTATTGCCTCAGTGGGATTTGGATTGACCGCAATATGTGTGGCTCATAGTCGGGGATGGATAAGTTATAATCAGGCTTATAATCGTGTTCTAATCACTCTCAAAACATTTAGAGACGGACCTGTAGAAAATGAGCATGGGTTCTTTTACCACTGGCTCAATATGGATACCGGAGCACGGTATGGCACTTCGGAAGTTTCTTCTATCGACACAGCCCTCTTCCTTGCTGGCGCTCTGTTTGCAGGCCAATATTTTAAAGGGACAGAAATTGAAACTATAGCCAATGAACTATACCGGGCAGCGGATTGGATTTGGATGAGTGATGATGGCACTCATGAATTTGTGAATATGTCCTGGAAACCCGGAGGTTTTGGCTCTTCTTATTGGGAAAGTTTCAATGAGGGGGTTCTCCTTGACGTGTTAGCAATAGGCTCTCCAACTTATCCAAAAAATGTAGATTGCTGGACAGATATGCAAAGGCTGAGTGGTAGTTATGAAGGATATACTTTAATCTACTGTTCACCCAATAATCCCCTATTTGTCCACCAGTATCCACACATCTGGGTTGACTTCCGGAGAAAAGAGTATGCAGGCACCAACTATTTTGAAAATTCAAGGAAGGCTACTTTAGCAAATAGACAGTTCTGCATTGATTATCAGGATGATACGGAAAACGATGGTGACGATTATTACACTACTTATAGTTCGAAATGCTGGGGTTTGACTGCAGGAGATGACCCTGATCCTATCGACGGTTATACTGCTTACGGAGCAGAGCCGGGAGGAGGTCTTAATGATGATGGCACAGTTCAACCTACAGCATCAGCAGGCTCGATAATGTTTACGCCAGAGGAGTCAATAGAAGCATTAGAGTATATGTACGATAACTATGAAAGTACCATCTGGGGCAAATACGGATTTTGTGATGGGTTCAACCTTGACCGAAGTCCGGATTGGCGTGCGGACGATGTAATTGGAATCAGTCAGGGCGCAATAATGTTAGCCATTGAAAATTATAGAACGGGAATGGTCTGGGATGTTTTTATGCAGATTCCTTATATTTCCAATGCTTTAAATGAGATGGGATTTTCAGACACGGGAGATAATACTCGACCAGAAAAGATAGACCTCGAGGTAGAGGAGGGAACAAATACTGGTGATGTGGTATTGAGCTGGACTGCTCCCGGAGATGACGAAAATGTTGGCAAGGCAAATGAATATATAATCCGTTATTCAGAGAGAGAAATAACTAACTACGCTGCCTGGTGTGAAGCTAATGATATAACAGGGGAGCCGGTTCCCAAAGATGCGGGAGAAAAGGAGACTTTCACGATAAATAACTTAACTCCGGGGAAGAAATATTATTTCGCTATCAGGGCAGTAGATGATGTGGGAAATAAGTCGATTCTTTCCAGTAGTCCCTCTGCCTCTCCTGAGAGGAAGAAGAGCAAGTTGAACAAAATCTATCCCAATCCGTTCTATCCGGCAAAAGACCGCACTGCCACAATTTCCTACAATCTGAATAGAGAGGCAAATGTAGTAATTGAAATCTATAATATTGCTGGCGAACTGGTAGAAGAGTGGAACGAGGGCTATAAATCGGAGGGAGAGCATCAAACTAGCTGGGAAGGAAAGAATAAGGGGGAGAGGCGGGTAGGTTCGGGAATATACATAGTGCTTTTGAGGGAAAACGGTCTGGCTGCGGACAAAAAGAAAATGGCTGTTATTAGATAATTTTTTTTATCCTTGACATCAACTTATAAGGATAGTATATTATGTTTAGATTCGTAAACATATGTTTATGTTAGTAAACATAGAAAAGAGGTGATTTTATGAGAGTACACGAACCATTAGATAAGATTTTAAATAATGAACTAAAGATCAAGATTTTACGTTTTCTCTGCAAGACGGAGGCGGAGTGGAGCGGGCGTCAGATTGCTCAAGAGATAAAGGTGAGCCCTGCAGCCTGCCATAAGGCTCTTCGAGAGCTCAATAACGAGAGGGCGCTTTTGCTTAGAAGCATAGGGAGGAGCTATCTTTACCGCTTAAATAAACAAAACCTTATTATCTCAGACCTCCTTAAACCCCTATTTCAAAGGGAAAGCAAAATCCCTGATGATGTATATAGGGCCATAGTAAAAAATATCTCCTCTCTTGTGATAAAGGATATAGCCTCTATAGCAGTCTTTGGAAGTATAAAAAGGGGAAAGGAACGACCTACCAGCGACATAGACCTCTTGGTGTTGGTAAGGAACCCAGAAGATAAAAGAAAAGTTGAAGAAGATTTTGGAAAGGTAAATGAGAAGATTATGGGCAAATTTGGTAATACAATCTCAAGTTACATTCAGACTATTGAGGAATTCAAGTTAAAATATAAAAAAGGCCTTGCTTTGGCGAAGAGTATCCTAAAGTCTCATAGATTACTCTTTGGCAAACCTTTACAGGAGTTATTGTAAATGGCAGCCAAAAAGATAAAGACAAAAGCGATAAAAAGAAGTGAATATAAAACCTACCTTAAAAAGGCGAGTGAGTTTTATGATATAATGTTCCAGGCTAAAAACAGGGAAAAGTGGAATGCTGTGGGTTTAAATGCTGTCCACTGTGCAATTTCTTCCTCTGATGCAATGCTTGTGTTCTATGCAGGTATTCGTTCTACCAGTGATGATCACTTAGCAGTAATTGATTTGATATCGACTTCTATAAAATTGCCTGACGCCAGACCTAAATGTGAAACTCTAAGAAATATTTTAGTCAAAAAGAGCATAATTGAATATGAAAATAGAGATTTTACTCAGAAAGAGGCTCTGGAAATACTAAAGCTTACGGAGAGATTCTATAGCTGGGTTGTTTCAAGTATAAGATAATCTTTTATAATCTTGACCCGTAAACAAATGATTTGTTTGTTGACAACCTGGGGTAGAAAAAATATAATATGAACTACTGAAGTAATGATTTCAAGGAGTAGCGAAGCAAAGCTTCGCATCGATAAAAAGACGGCATTGAATTTGGTCACTGAATGTAGCTGCAGAGCGATAGCTCTGCTAAAAGGAAAGCAAAGCTTGCGCTTTGCTTCTACAGGAATTAAACAGCACCGTTAATGGTGCGACCACATGAGAATAGTTTAAATGGACAGAAGAGAACCCTCCTTCTCTTTCATTCCTTCATATAAGCTGGCACTCTATAACCTTTCAAAGTTGGTGCTGGTTATATTTGCAGCCTACCTCTATTTTCTCTGTTTCCACTGGAATCCTCTCTTTGCCATTCTCATGGTTTTCCTTTTTGCCTACATGGTTTTCGGTGTGGCAAGCCTCATAGTTAATTTTTTTATCTACCTTTGTACCAAACCTCTTCTGTTAAAAGAAAGAGAAGACATCCTTAAGAACGGAATACCCGACAATGTAAAGATACTCTTTTTCCGTCCTGTTTTTGCCAAAAGTGTAAAGGAGATGGAAACCCTTATAGAAAGTATGAAACAGGACATTCAAAATAATCAGGAGAATAATCGGAACATAAAATTCATTGTCATAGATAATACAAGGGATAAGATGGTCAAACACAGAACAAGAGAGATGATTAAGGACTTAGAAGTGCAATTTGGCGACGATGTGGTTTTTTACTTCCACCGCAATCCTAAAAGTGACTTCTTCAAGAAACTCGGTATCTATCAAGATGCTATTATGTTACTCTACGAAGGATGGACCACACCCAAAACTTATGTCGGTAAAGAGTGGGAAAAGTGGACCAAAGGCACGAGAAATCCTCAAGAACCTATTTTTGACGAAATCATTGGCAATATTAATGCTCTGGGCATCGAGGGTTCAAAAGAGGACATCATAAATGGCAGAGAGGTAGCGATTCGAGAAGGCGAAAGGCCAGAAATATCAATAGTCTGCGATGCAGACAATGTCTGGCCGAGGGGCTCGATAAGGAAGATTGCCGCTAAGGTTCTCCATCCGGAAAATAGAGAAATTGTTATATATCAGCCCGCAATAGAGGTATCCAATCCCAATGAGGACAGTTACATTAGATTGAATGTGCTGGCTCGAGAGATGATTAAGTTCGACCCCATAGCCAGATGGAGAATGTACCACTTCTCTCCATTTTATGGCAAGGGCGCAATGCAAATAGAAGGCTATGTCAGAGATGTCATAAAGAGAGAAGCCATCCATCCTGGCAAAGCAGCGAGCCACGATTTCCAGGAATCCCTTAGAGCCTGGACAGTCCTTGTAGAAGACGTATACATTTATGAAAAAACATTTTCTAATAAGTTATCTGAACTCACGAGAAGTGCGCAGTGGGGATGGGGTGACATGGAAACAGTTGGTCAATTTATATTTAAGAAGTTCGAGCCGGGAAGGAGGTCTCATCTTTATGCGCTGGTGAGATTGCTGGTAGGTAACTTCACTTTCTCCTTCTGGCTAATAGGCACTTCCATATCCTGGATAGTTCCTGGTCTAGCGAGTATGACCAGACCAAGGCTATTCTTCTCTTTAATTGGAGGGATTCTAATTCTCAGCATCTTTATTCCTAAATTCATTACTCCCATAGTGAACAGACTTAAGCGCAAAACCTATGAAGTGGAAATTCCACAAGCTGAAAAGAGCATCTTTACTATTTTAGGAGAAGGGATTTTCGCCACAGTAGTCTCTTTTCTCATACATCTACTTGATCTGGTCTATAAGCCTTGGGCATTAATCAAGAATCTCAGTAGTCAAATTCGCGGCAGGCCGTTTGTGTGGAAAACAGGCGCAATGGGAGAAATAGAAACAGCCAATGTCTCCTTATACCAAACATATAAAAAATTATTACCTTCCACTGTACTTGGAATTTTGTTGGTCTTTGCTGGAACCCTGGGACTCTTTCGCCCTATTGTAGCAATGTTCTTATCCCCATTCACAGCCTCCTTCGTTTTAGGCCCAGCTGTCATCTGGCTCACCTCGAGACCCCGCGGGAATGTAGATGCAGAGCGATAGCTCTGCATCAATGTAGGGGCGACACTCCGTGGTCGCCCAAAGGAAGGGACGGCACAGAGTCCGTCCCCTACAGAAAAAAAGGCAAAGCTTACGCTTTGCCGCTACAACTCCCACAAAAAATTTTACAAAAATTTTACAATTCTTTTACACATTTGTAATATGCGTATTATATACTATTATCACCAAGAGATTTTTAAAGGGAAACAGCGTTCTTTGGAGATAATTTAATATTCCGAAAAGGCAAACCCTGAGCAATCAGGGGGCGCAAAGCCTCGGGGTTACTTAGATAACCGACATTGCATTTGAACCGGCCGGGCTGCCGATAACGAGTAGAAATACCGTTATATGTAGTCCGGCTTTTTTATTTGTAGCTGCAGAGCGATAGCGGAAGGATGTAGCTGCAGAGCGATAGCTCTGCTAAAAAAGCAAAGCTTACGCTTTGTCGCTACAAAATGTGCCCGACCAGAATTCGTGACTAGGAGAAAAGATGGTAGCTTGGTGGTATAGCAAGGCAAATAAAATATGGCTTAGAATCCTGGCACTGGTTGTAAGCAGTGTATTTTTCTTCACCCAGGTAGTGGGAGCATCTGTGCCAGATAGAAGTTTCTGGGCAGAGAGACGTAAAGCCAGGCAGAAACTCCTCGCTTCCAAGGAAAAGCCTCAGCAATCAGATAAACGCAAAGGTTTAGGAAAGAAGCTTGAAGAGAAAGATGTAACCGGTGAAGTATCCTCACTTATCACTCCTCAGAATCTATTCACCATTCCCTCCGAATACGGCACAGTAAAGGAAGTCCATACAGAAGCGACAAGTAACAGGCGACAAGGGATGGGGAATAGACTCATTATTCACATCCAGGATGCCCATTCCAGTCCCGAAGCCCAGCTAAACAGCGCAAATATTCTGAAATATCTCCAGAACAGTGTGGGGGCAGAATCTGCTCTGCCTCTATTGATATGTGTTGAAGGTTCCTCTGGTCTTGTGGACACCACACTTCTCTCCAGTTTCCCTGAAAAGAAGGTAAAGGAGGAAGTAGCCAATGAGTTTCTTAAGGAGGGGAAAATTACTGGAGAGGAATACTTTGCCATAGCCGGAAACGAGAAGGCACCAGTTGTAAATATTTATGGGGTTGAGGATAAAGGGGCATATAAAAAGAACCTGAAAGCCTTTGACGAAGGTCTCTCTTCAGGGGAGAAGGTCAGGAATTACCTCCAGAAAGTAAGGAAAGAGATTAACCCACTGAAAGCCCGCCTGTATAACAAGAGATTGAAAGAGTTGGAATCGAAGATAGAATCCTACCAGAATAAGAAAATCTCAATTAATCAATACTGCCAATACCTTTATCATCTTTTAGATGGAAATGTAACTGCAGAGCGAAGCTCTGCTGAAACAAGCAAAGCTCACGCTTTGCTGCTACAGGCGAAATATCCCAATTTCGAACTGTTTGTGGAGGCATCCAAGTTTGAGAAGAAGATAGACTTCTCCAGGGTAGATTCCGAGAGGTCGAAATACATAAAAGAGCTGAGCAAAAAACTGACTAACGATGAACTATCCAACCTTCTGATTATGAGCCTTGACTATAGATTAGGGAAGGTGACATCAGCAGAATACTATACTTATCTCCAGTCTCTCTCTTCCAGGATGGGGAAGGGTGTGAGGTCTTCGGATCCCAGAATACTGACTGAGCTTGTGACTTCCAAGGAAGGTAAGAATGAGTATCCCAATCTCAACTTATATATCAAGTACAACAAACTCTACGACAGGATAGACCAGAATAAACTATTCTCAGAGATTAGTGAATTGGAGCAAGAACTTAAGAAGAGACTATGTGAGACAGAAGAGGAAAGGGAATTAGTAAAACTCTCCAGGATGCTTGGTGTTTTAGAGGACCTCGCAAGTCTCAAGATTTCCAACGAAGACCTGGCATATTATTATAAACACCGTGATGAGATAACTCCGGAGATGTTCTCCAATTTCCTTACCGCCCACAGTGTACGGGGGCGGAAGGGAGATGTAGCTGCAGAGCGAAGCTCTGCCAAAGGGGTAGTCGCAGGCTCAAGCCTGCGTCCGGCGAACCTTTCAAAATTTGAGGAATTCTACAGGATTGCTTTAAAGAGAAACGAAGCTTTAGTGGATAACACCATCTCCCGGATGGAAAAAGAAAGGGTGAGAGTTACAATTCTCATTGCTGGAGGTTTCCATACGCCAGGGATTACAGAACTTCTGCGTGATAGGAATATATCCTATGTAGTGGTCACTCCGCGTCTGGGGGAGAACCATTCCTCGGATTTGGAAATCTCTCCCAGGAAGAAGAGGACAGACTTTGAGAGAGCAATAGCAGGGATTGTAGGGGCATTAAGGCCAGCGCTTCTATTAGGAAGCCAAGCATCCCGGACAGTCCTTGTGATTCATCTTTATGGCAGGACTCTAATTCTCTATTCTCAGTTTCCTCCAGCGGAGCTAAAAGAGGCATTCGCTGAGCTAAAGAATTGGAAGGATGAACTTGGTGCCAGGGAAGTAATAAAGGATGTTGACTTTTTGCTTGAAGTGTTAACGAGTGGGAAAGAAACAAGTGCTTTAGGAGTTGCCAGGGGAAGGAACAATAGTGTTCTGCCCTTCGTCTTTCAATATAACACAGTCCGGAAGAAATTCAAAGTTATTTATGGCGAAGAGGAATGCAAAGAATTTATCCGTTCAGGTTCCTTTGATAATGCCCCAGAGGTTGGCCAAGTTGTTTGCAGCAAACTACAAAAACTCTGGAACCTGTCTAATGCCGATATAGAAAATATAGGGGCAAAATTTGGTGTAGCCCAAACCGAAGCAGTAACGAGGAAAGTTGGTGGGACGGCAGTAGAGGAAGAAAGTCAGGAACCACAGGGATCGGCCAGGCTCATCGGCCGCAGGAAGTTCCTCAAGGAGTCACTTGCAAAAGCGGCATCAATAGCGGTGGCTCTTAACCTGGGACTCCTGGCTAAGAAGCTAAAAGCCGCTCCAGCACCTCGTCAAAAAGTTCCCTCTGAGAGAAAAGATGAAGTAGCTCTCCAGGAGTATTTACAAGCCAACTGGCGAGGCCTTGCCTCGATGGTTGATGAGAAGACGTACTTACCCTATGATAAGGTGGCGGTAGATAGAAAAGGGAGAATCACCGTCACTAATCCGATGACCTCTCCCACCAATATAGGTCTATACCTCGCCTCATCGTATCTAATGGGGCAAACAAAAGTTATCACCAAGGAAGACTCCAGGCAAAGAATTCTCAATACATTAAGGACCCTCTCCAGGCTTGACCGACCGCGCGGATTTTTCCATAACTGGTATGATGTATCCAGCCTTAAACCTTTAACCAGGACTGAAGAAGTAAGAGGAAAGAGAATTACTGATTATTTTCTTTCTTCAGTTGATAACGGCAATCTCACCATAATACTCTATTCATTACAGAGTGCGTATGCTGACGACGGAAGCAAAGAAGCGGCGGAAATAAAGCGAACAATCCAGAAAATACTTAATGAACAAAATTATGGGCTTTTCTATGAGAATGGATATTTGAGTTTAGGTTATTATGTCAATACCCGACAACTTTCTCCTTACCATTACGAGGATTTTGGAAGTGAAGCAAGGGCAACCGTTATTATGGCAGAAGCAAGGGGAGATATCCCTGAAGGAAGTTTTGCCAGGCTAAGAGTGGAACTCACTGATTATATGACGAAAGAAGGCGAGAAAATTGGCCCCGCACTTAAAACCTGGGACGGGGGAGCCTTCCAGGAATTCCTTCCAGAGGCATTGATAGGAGAGAGCAAACTTTCCCCAACACTAAAAATATTACATCAGAATTATGTTAAAGCAATGAATGCTGAGGGTCCTGAAGGCATTCTGGGTGGTTTCTCGGCCTGTGAGACACTTGAAGGGTACAATGGTCAGGCAGGGATTTTGAAGTTAGCTCTTAGTCCAGATTCTAAGGACCCCGCCAAGGCTTCAAGATGGCAAAGAACGCTTACACCTCACGCCATATTCCTGGCAATGATGACTGATCCCGACTCTGCCAAGAAGAGTCTATCTCGCCTACAGCAAAAATACCCCGAGTTATACAGCCCTTCGCATGGCTGGTTTGATGGCCTTGACCTGGAAACAAAGGGAATAGTAAGAAGACTTTTAACCCTTAACCAAGGCATGAGCCTGATTGCTCAAGCCCGCCATCAGGCAGCGAGCCTGATTGCCCAAGCCCGCCTTGACGGAGCAGGACTTGATACATTTCTTCGGAACCATCCTGAACTAGGCCCGAGAATCCAGGAAATTTTGCGACAGAAAGACGAAGGGTTACAGCAGAAGATTTCCACCAGAGAGAGGCCACCTGCGGAGCCAACAGAGGTGCCAGTCGATTTACCTCTTACGGATTTTGAATCTGGTAAAGTCTATCCGCATGTCATTAATATGGGTGCCTGGTTTGACCCGCCTGGACACACTTACGACTCATTTGTCCGAGATCCAGAGAAAGGGAGTTGTTGGAAGTTAGATTATGATGTCCCACAAGGAAACTACAATGGGGCATGGATGAAGCTAACGGAGTTAGACCTCTCAAATTACGAAGCCTTCATATTCGATGTTAAAGGTGATAGGCCTCAAGGGTATACAACTACATTTAAGATAGAACTTAAAAACAGCAGGGGCGAAGTTGGAACTTATATTGTAAAAGGAGTCACCGATAGATGGCAACGATTAGTCATTCCATTAAGCGATTTTGAAGGCATAACCAGCTGGAAAGATATGACTGAGTTTGTTGTAGTATTTGAAGACTGGCGTGCCACAAAGCAAAGAGGAGTAATCTATATAGATAATCTTTTCTTTTCCAAAGGGGTGCGGCCGTTGGAGAGGCCCACTACCTTCCTCAGGAATATGGCTACCTGGTTTGCTTTCGGACTCGGGGCAATAATTTTTATTCCATTTATTCTCCTCTCCGCTCCCATCGTGGGATTGACGGTCTTAGTGGTAATTACTGCTTTAACTTTTTTGGGCTTTGACATATTAACCAGGCTCTATCAAGGTATGTACGATAACTGGCTGAAAGGGAAGAATGTCAAGAGGCCCGGCTTGACCCAAGAGGAGATGGAGCAAAGAGTAGAAAGGATATTAAGAAGTAAATTGCAGAGCGATTTGGAATATGAAATAGTTGACAACATTGATCAGAGATTGAATGGCAAGCCGATATTGCTTTACGGAAGAAAAATCCTTATCTCCTGGAATGTAGCGCAGACCATGTGGGATTGGCAGCTTGCCTGGGCATTGGCACATGAGATTGGTGAATCCAACCAGCCGGCTGGTGTTGATGAAAAAACCAGAGAAAGGCTTGCTAACCGTTATGCCTTTTTCAAACTAATGCCACTCTATCTGATGAGTATTTGGATGAAGAGGGCAATTGGGGTGGAGCAAACAGAAACCATTCCCAGGGAAGTTAGCGTTCAACTTCCTAAAGAAATGCTTTCTCGGGAACAGGGAAGAAAAAAGGCAATCGATGCCATTAAAAAAAGAAAAGGTGACCTGTATTTTGCACTGGGCGATATAGATGACCTTCTTGAGTTGAATCGAATATATAGTAAGCCGTTAACAAATTATATTTTAAGTGAGATATTTAAGATAATTACTCGGGAAGCTGGAAAAAATAATCTATCAGTAACTCGCTATTTGGCTGGAGATGAGTTCACGATTCTTCCTTCCATAACCCGGACTTTAACGAAAAAGAAAGTGGAGGAAACTCTCAATTCAATCCGGGAAGCGGTGAAGAAACAGTTAGGTGGAAAGTATGGAGTTGCCATATTTGATAATTTTGCTAATTTTGAGCAGTACCGGAATGTCAGAGCAGTGGCCAGACACGCCGGGAAATACTATGTTCTATTTGAAGTTGGAAAAGAGGGATTGGATCGAGAGACTATAGAAGAACTGGGAGGAAGACCCCACTGGTTTAATGGAGGTTATTTATGGACTCCTTCTATATCGATTGGGGCAGTCTCACTCAATGATGTTATAAATGAAGTACGAGAAGAACTCCTAGCCAGGCTACTCTATGAGATGGTAATGCGGAGGGCAAACGATACGTTAAAGGTGGCAAAAGAATTAAAGAATACCGTAAGGGTGGACTTAGTTCCACCTCACGAGCATGGAGAGGGAGAAAGTATCCTGGAGAGTGAAATTGAGAGGATTGAGGTTCCGGCATCAGAAAGAAGAGATAGCCTTACTGGATTCTATCACGAGCGAGTCTTAAGAGATATTGTGGAAGAATCGATGGAGAAAGGAGAAGATGGACTACTTATAAAAGTTGAGCCTTTCTATAGCGGTGAGAGGTTTGATGGATTGAGCAAAAAAAAGAAAGAAGAGTTAAGGGCTAAAAAGCTAGGTTTAGGATTTAAAGCAAATAATGAAATTTATGGCTACCGGGCAGGAGATGGAGCTATCCTGGTAGTTGCCCAGTCAACAGAAAAGGCTTTGCCTGAAGATCGGCTCAATGAGGGTTTTTTGGGACGGGCGCCTCCTGATAAGTTCTTTATCTATTTTAGAACCCCTCCCGCAAAATCTCATCCCAAAACCTCGGAAATTAAGACCTACCTCGACAACCTTCAAGAAATAATTAATAGTCAACTAAAAGGCATCAGCGTTAAATTACAGGCCTCAGTAGCTTCAACAAAATATGCAGGAAGTGCTGGCCAACTCTTTAAATTAGTAGATGAGACCAGTCAGGTTACCAGGAGACTCAAGGGCGAAAGAACGAAATATGGAAATGTTGTTAAAGTTTTTGACCCTAAGAGGTCAAAGTCAATTGAAAATGAGGTCGCTATGATACAGTCCGGGGAGGCTGTAAGAGCAGCCGAATCGCTATTGGCTAGAGAAAGGCTGAGAGTTATAAGACTTGTCGCTGTGGCTTTGGGACATTCCATCGATAACTCCCTGTCGTCAGTGATGGCTTATGTAGAATTGGCTCAAAATGCACCAGGAGATTCGAAGGCTCTTAAAAAGGATATGGGATCGATAATTAAAGATGCTGAAAGGACAAAAAAAATTATAGGAGATTTCTTTGAGGCGAGAAGGATTCTTGAGATTGTCTACTCCCGTTCTACTATGCGTTCTATTATGATGCTGGACATAAAAAACCCGAAAGCAAAGGAAACGCCATCTCCAGAAGAGACCAGAAGTCAGGCCGTGGGGCTTGATGTTCTCGAAGCAATGAAATTAACTCTGAAGAAAGTCTTGAGACGCGAAGTCACTGTAGAGATAAAAAAAGATAAAACAGAAGTTCACCTCACCGGGATAGAGAAAGCTATCGAAAGCATTGAGAAGCTCGTAGCCGCAGGCCCTAGCTTGGCTGGAGACAAGGTAGCCGCAGGCTTCAGCCTGCGCAAAAACCAGAAGAA
>Ga0209979_1000864_pt1 | contig 36760 bp, 35 predicted proteins | sample AnhtaG_FD_183114 | JGI IMG/M metagenome (GOLD analysis project Ga0209979, IMG submission 183114) | Deep subsurface microbial communities from Anholt, Denmark to uncover new lineages of life (NeLLi) - Anholt_01485 metaG (SPAdes) (version 2) | ecosystem: Environmental > Aquatic > Marine > Oceanic...
TGGGGCAAAATACAGCTTGTGGGTCCATTGGCACTCTCCTGGTCTGGTTTCTAGTCAAAACCAGATTGTGCCAAAGGACCCCATTTTGTCAAAGTACGTCCCCACCACGGTTTAGTGGGGTCCTACCCTACCTTCTTCTACCCTGAGATCGCCGTTGATCCGAATCACGGTATCGGCCGCCTGCTCGATCCCCCTCGACCCTTTGCCAGCATCATGCCCGGCGTAGACAGGGTCGAGATGTGTGACTTCCCCCAGGACTCCCTGCCGAAACTACGCCATTTTCTGGAGGAGATGGGCCTGCGGTACAGCGTCCACTTCCCCCTTCACACGCCTGATGGGTATCCCTTCTTCCCCATCCGTGGTTTGAGCACCCATCCTGATCCCGCGGCCCGAGAGCTGTACTTCCGCTTGCTGGAGCACAACCTGGATCTGCTGGACGACTGGCAGGCGGAGCACATGGTGCTCCATTTCAACGACAACAGGCCCGCCGATGACGTGGACCTCAGCCAGGCCGAGGTGGACACCATCGCCCACAGCAGCGCTGAGCGACTCAACCAGCTCAGCATGAGGCATGGCTTGCCTATCCTCTTGGAATATCAACCCCGGAGCCGCTTCTTCCGCCATCCCCACCAGTTTGCAGAACTGGCAGCAGCCTATCCCGGCCTGGGCATCTGCCTCGACACCGGCAAGCTTGCGCACTACGCCTGGGAAAAGGGCCGTGACCCGGTGGATGTGGCGCAGGAGATGGTCCCCTACACCTGCTCGGTGCACCTGTGGAATACGCGGCCGGGCCTGGAGCAGTATGGCCACATCATGCCCCATCCCAGCCAGGACCCGGCCCAGGGCTGGATTGACCTGGAGGCGGTTGTCTCAACTGTGCTGGAAGCCCACCCCGCCTGCCCGGTTGTCGTCGAGCCCAACTTCATGTATAATGCCTCGGAGCAGTATTACCGAGAGGGTATATCCTGGGTCCGCCAGGTTGTGCGTCTGCGGCGTTCTGTTGAATGAGAATACTCAAAGGAGGCAAAACCATGTCCCAAACCTATCGTCTGGGCGTCATCGGATTCGCCCACATGCACGTGAACACGCTTATTGACCGCTTCGCCGAGCTGCCCAACGTGGAATGGGTGGCTTGTGCGGACACGGTCCCGGCGGTGCCCTCCATCTCGGAGGAGCCCTCCACCCGCAAGGCCAACGTCAAGCGCGCCCAGGAGCACACGGGCATTCCCAAGGTCTACGAGGACTACCGGGAGATGCTGGAGAAGGAGCGATTCGACATTGTCATCTTCTGCCCCGAGAACGCCCGCCACGGCGAGGTCGCGGAGGCCATCGCCGCCGCCGGGGTCCACATGCTCACCGAGAAACCCATGGCCGCCAGCCTGTCGGGGGCACTGCGCATGGTGCGCGCCGCCAATGCCGCCGGCGTGGAACTCATGATCAACTGGCCCATCACCTGGTCGCCGGCCATCCGGAAGATGAAAGACCTCATCGAGGAGGGTATTATCGGCGACGTGTGGGAGGTCAGGTGGCGCAATGGCGCTTCGATGGGCCCGCTGGCCTATGGGCAGCAGATCACCGGTCCGGAGAAGGGAGCGGAGTGGTGGCACCAGTCCGCCCCCGGCGGCGGCGCGCTGCTCGACTACTGCTGCTACGGGGCGTGTCTATCGCGCTGGTTCATCGGTGAGCCGGCCGTGGCCGCCTTCGGCATCAAGGCCAACATGACCAGCCACTACGGCGACGCCGATGACAATGCCATCATCACCGTCCGCTTCCCCAAGGCGCTGGCTATTTTGGAGGGCACCTGGACCACCTGGAATGTTGGTGTGCCCACGGGTCCCATCGTCTATGGTACCCAGGGCACCCTGGTTGCCAGTGCCAAGATGGTTGACGGCAGGCATGCGCCCGTGGTCGAGGTCTATACCTCGCGCAGCCACGGCTTGACCGAGCCAGATGAGGTGCTGGAGGGCGATCCCCTGCCCGAGGGCCGCGATACGCTGGCCAAGGAGTTCATCCATCACCTGGAGACCGGTGAGCCACTGCATCCCACGTTGGAAATGACCTTCAATCTGGAGGCCATGGCCATTCTCGACGCCGGCATCCATTCCGCTGCCAGCGGCAAGATGGAGCTGGTGAACGACGTGAATTGGTGCATCGGGTAGGGAGGAAGCGTGGGGAAGGAGGGGGAGCAGAGGTCTTTTGGCAGGCGGGGTGAAAGCTGCTATAATTACCTCAACTGAAAACCCTTCTACAGGGCCTGAACCTCGCGGGAGGGTGATGGAATCCCGGAGCCTGTCGGCCCATAGGTACAGAAAGGGGAATCTCTCATGGTGCAGTCCGACCTTCAGCAACCTGAGCCCAGCGAAGCGGGTCCCGGCCCTTCCCCCTCCCGGCACAGGCGACGCCAAGGCAGGGCAGGACTTCCCTGGCTCTGGTTGGGAATTGCCTTCCTGGTGGTGCTCATCCTGGCTGCGGTGGTGTACCTGGCCCGAGAGGGTCTGCCCGCCCAGCCGCCTGTGGTGGAGCCCACGGCTACCCCGACCGTGGTTCAGCCCGCATCCACACCGGAGCGGGCACCTCCGACGCCAACTCCTACATCTGAACCCACGGCCACGCCGGAGCCGCCCCCTTCAGAGGCGGAGATCAAGCCCGGCATCGAGGTCAAAGTGGTGGGCGCCGGCATTGATGGCCTGCGGTTCCGCTCCGGCTCAGGGCTCAACTACGCGACCCTGAAGATTGTCCCCGATGGGGAGACCCTCACCGTGCTGGAGGGGCCAGAGGAGGCAGATGGCTACCGCTGGTGGCGTCTTCAGGACGAGACGGGGACCATAGGCTGGGGGGCTGATAACTGGCTCCAGCCGACGGGCCAGTAGCCTGGCCGGGCCGACAATCCAGGATTCTTTCGACCACGCCGCTAGGGCACCCACAGGGCCAGGGGTCTCACCCTCCCGCGGGTCGCGACGGGATCTGTGTCACCAGATGGACATCTGGACCGAAGCGCGGCCTCTGGACGGCAGATGGCCGAAGCTGCTGAAGGGTAGGTGAATAGCCTTCGGAGAAGCAATGAGGCGAGAGAGCTTTCTCTCGCCTCTCCACTGTTACCCTTATCCCTCACACCCTGAGGGCGTGAGGGCTAGAAAAGTGATGTGGTGGACACCACCAAGCATCCCTTCAGCGAAGAGATCACGCTGGAGGGACACATTATTGACTCACTGATCCTGCCCCGCGTCTTTGATGCGATCATGGACCTGGGCGGTGATTTCAGGGTGGAGGAGATCCGCGTAGGCACTCACAAACGCGAACCCAGCTTCGCCCGCCTGACCGTCTTCGCCTCCACCGAGCCCCAGATACATCACATCGTCACCACTCTCCAGGGGTTTGGAGCACTGCTGGTCTCCAAGGAGGATGTGAAGACTGCTCCTGCGCCCCGTGACGGCACTCTGCCCGACCACTTCTACTGCACCACCAATCTAACAACGCAGGTGCGCTTGAATGGACGCTGGGTGGAGGTGGAGGGCTCGGAGATGGACCTGGCCATCGTCGTGGATCGCGCCCTGGGCACCGCACAGGCCCGGCCCATCGCTGATGTGAAGGCGGCGGAGCAGGCGGTGGTGGGCCACGAGGGCATACGGGTTATCCCCCTGGAGCGGCGGCGGCAACGAGAGCTGTTCAGCTTCATGCAGAGCCCTGTGTCCGTCGAGCGGCCCAACCGTCTGGCCATAACTAACATCGCCCTGGCCATGCGGGAGGTGCGGGCTCAGGGAGGCAGGATACTCTTCGTCGTAGGACCGGCCATCATCCACAGCGGTGCAGGGACCTATCTGGCCGAGCTGATCCACCGGGGCTTTGTGCAGGTGCTCTTCGGCGGCAACGCCATAGCCGTGCACGACGTGGAATCAGTGCTGTACGGTACCTCGCTGGGTGTGGACCTGACGAATGGCCAGCCGGTACGGCAGGGCCACCGGAATCACATGCGCGCCATAAACACCATCCGACGGGTAGGCTCCCTGGAAGAGGCAGTGGCCCAGGGCCTGCTCACGCGGGGGGTGATGTACGAATGCATCCGGCATGGGGTGAAGGTAGTGCTGGCTGGCTCCATTCGGGACGATGGCCCCATGCCTGGCGTCATCACCGACGTGATCGAGGCTCAGAGGCATATGCGCCAGGCGCTGAGGGGAGTCGAGCTGGTGATCATGGTGGCCACCATGCTCCATTCCATCGCCACTGGCAACCTGCTCCCAGCGACCATCAGGATGGTGGTGGTGGACATCAACCCCGCCGTGGTGACCAAGCTGGCCGACCGGGGGAGCTTCCAGGCGGTAGGTCTGGTGACCGATGCAGAGCTTTTTCTCGGAGAGTTGGCCGAGGATCTACGGAAGCCCCTGGAGCACATCGAGGAGGGCTAGGCCGCAGCCTCTTGCAGCCCTTTGGCCGCAGCCACGATCAGCTCCACCGCTTTGTCCATCCCCAGTTTCCCGGTGTTCACCGCCAGATGATAAAGGGTAGGGTCATCCCAATTGATGTGGTGAAAGGTGCGGAGGTACTCGGCCGTTGCGCGATCCCGCTCCATCGCCAGCCGTCGGGCTTGAGGTGCGGTTAGGTTCTCCTGTTCCTGGAGCCGCATCACTCGCTCCTCCAGAGGGGTCACCACGCGCACGTGAAGGACGTCGGGCTTGTCCTCCAGAATGGCCTGACCTCCCCGCCCAATGATGAGCACATTGCCCCGCTCGTAGGCGGCGCCCACGGTGGCCCGGATCAGGTCAATGGCCCTGGCCTCATCAAGGACCTGAGTGCCGATCTGCTCTCCTCCGATGGTGCCTCGCGTTCGGGTGGCTACTTCGGCGACCGTCCGCTGACGGCTGAAGAGGCGCTCGAAGAAGTTGCGGGCCTCGTATTCCTCCTCCGAGTAATCCACGATCTCGGACTCGTGGATCCCCACCTCGGCAGCAACGCGCATCATCAGCCCCTTGTCGAACATTCGCAATCCCAGCTCCTCGGCCACGCGATCGGCGACCTCCTCAGCACCACTGCCAGTTTGCCGTGACATGGTAGTAACCGCCATCTTCGACCTCCTTCGCTCAAGAGCAAATCATCACCCAGAGAAACAATAAGCGCCAACCTCGGCCGCTTCAGCCACAGGTTGGCGCAAAGATGATGTCAGACTTCCGCGACCGACAGGGGGCAGTCTTCACTCGGTCTCTAATTATAGCACACTTCATCGATTTCGTAAAGGGATTCCTTAAAATGCCGCCTCATATACCCCCTGGAGGTGTGCGAGGCGAGTTTTTGTGGTATAATAGTCCGTGTGTGCAGTCCATAGTCCGTAGTTGGAAGAGGCTGATGGTTGATTTCGTTCACCTCCACGTTCACAGCGAATACTCCCTCCTCGATGGATTGGCACGGCTGAGCGATCTAGCCCAGCGCACGGCGGAGTTGGGCATGCCTGCCCTGGCCCTCACCGATCACGGGGCCATGTTCGGAGCGATCGAGTTCTACCGCGTTGCACAGGCAGCGGGCGTTAAGCCTATCATCGGCATGGAGATGTATATGGCCCCCCGCCGGATGGACGATCGCCACCCCAAACGAGACCGCACCCCCTACCACTTGGTGCTCCTGGCCCAGGACAACAGAGGCTATCACAACCTGCTGCAGATCGCCACCGCTGGGCAACTAGAAGGCTTCTACTACAAGCCCCGGGTTGACAAAGCCTACCTTCGAGATCAGGCCCAGGGACTCATCGCCCTCACCGGATGCGCCAAGGGCGAGATCCCGACCTTGCTGCGCAGGGGACAACTGGACAGAGCCAGGGAAGCTGCCCACTGGTACCGCGAGACATTTGGGGCCCAGAACTTCTACCTCGAGCTTCAGGTTCACGAGGGACTGCCAGAACTGGGGGAGATAAACCGGCGGATGGTCGAGCTGGGGCGGGAACTGGACATCCCCCTGGTGGCCACCAACGATGTGCACTACATCCGGCCCGAGGATGCCCACGCCCAGGAGATCCTGTTGTGCATCCAGACTAATACCACCATGCGCGATCCCAACCGCATGCGGATGGGGGACGAGAGTTTCTACCTAAGGAGCCCTGCAGAGATGGCCGCGCTGTTCAAGGAACTGCCAGAGGCGCTGCAGAACACCCTGCTCATCGCCGAGCGGTGCGAGATCAACCTGGACCGCAAGGGCTATCACCTGCCCGCTTTCCCTGCGCCAGAGGGCCACACCTCCCAGTCCTACCTGCGGTCCCTGTGCGAGAAAGGGCTGGCTGAACGCTACGAGCTGATCACCTCTCAGATACGGGAGCGGCTGGAGTATGAACTGGATCTCATCCACCGTATGGGCTTCGACGACTACTTCCTCATCGTGTGGGACCTGTGCCGCTATGCCCGGCAGAGGGGCATATGGTGGAATGTTCGCGGCTCCGGCGCGGCAAGCATCGTGGCCTACACACTGGGCATCACCCGGATGGACCCCCTGTCCTACAAGCTGATGTTCGAACGGCTGCTCAACCCCGGCCGGGTGACCATGCCTGACATTGACCTGGACTTCCCCGACGACCAGCGAGATGAGTTGATCCGCTACACTATTGACGCCTACGGCCAGGATCAAGTAGCCCAGATCATCACCTTTGGCACCATGGGCGCCCGGGCGGCCATCCGTGACGCGGGCCGAGCGCTGGACCTGCCCCTGCCGGAGGTGGATCGAGTGGCCAAGCTTGTCCCAGCAGGCCCCAAGGTCAAACTCGCCGGGGCCTTCGCCGTGCCCGAGTTCCAGGAGCTGTACCAAGGGCAGAACTACATCCGCGAACTGGTGGACACGGCGCAGCTTCTAGAGGGGGTGGCCCGCCATGCCTCCACCCACGCTGCAGGGGTGGTGATCACTGACAAGCCAGTGGTCAACTACACCCCCCTGCACCGCCCCATCCGGGGAGAGGGCGGAGTGGTCACCCAGTATGATATGAACATCGTGGAGTCCATCGGCCTGCTGAAGATAGACTTCCTGGGGCTATCCACACTGACCATCATGCGCAAGGCCTGCGAGCTCATCGAGCAAAACTACGGGGTCAAGCTGGACCTGGACACCATCCCTCTGGATGACCCCGCCATTTACGAGCTCCTCTCCAGCGGCGAAACGATCGGCATCTTTCAGGTCGAGTCAGCAGGCATGAGGCGCATGCTCACCGAGATGAAGCCCAGCCGCTTCGATCACATTGCCGCTGTCGTGGCCCTCTACCGCCCTGGGCCTATGGAGTACATCGGGGACTACATCCGGCGCATGCATGGTCAAGAGCCGGTGACCTACCGCCATGCCAAGCTGGAACCTATCCTGGCCGAGACCTATGGTGTGCTGACTTACCAGGAACAGATCATCTCCGTCATGACCGAGCTGGCTGGCTACTCACTCAGCGAGGCCGACCTGGTGCGACAAGCTGTAGGTAAGAAAAAGAAGGGAGAGCTTCTCGAACATCGCAAATCCTTCATCAGCCGGGCGCAGACGTATAGCGGCATTCCTGCAGATGTGGCCGCCGCTATCTTCGATGACATCGAGCCCTTTGCCCGTTACGGCTTCAATCGTAGCCACGCTGTGGACTACGCCGCCATCACCTGTCAGACCGCATACCTCAAGGCCAAGTATCCGGTGGAGTACATGGCCGCCCTGCTCTCCGTGGAGCGGAACAACACAGACAAGATGGGCGTGCTCCTGAGTGACTGCCGACGGCTGGGCATTGAGGTCCTCCCACCGGATGTGAACAAGAGTGGAAGTGGTTTTGTCATCGAAGGCCGAATCATTCGCTTTGGCCTGGGGGCGGTGAAGAATGTGGGCGACGGCCCCATTGAGGCCATCCTGAAGGCCAGGCGAGCGGATGGCCCCTTCACCAACCTTGACGATTTCTGCCGCCAAGTGGACCTGCGCCAGGTGAACCGGCGGGCGCTGGAGTGTCTCATCAAGGTGGGGGCCCTGGACCTGTTCGGCCACCGCGCCCAGCTTCTGGCGGTGATGGATCGGATGATAGCACTCAGCCAGCGGATACACGAGGCTCGGGAGATCGGCCAACTCAGCATGTTCGATCTGGTCGAGGGGCTCGACATGGGCGGTGCCACCTCCATCCTGGATGCAAGCCATCCAGTACCGGAAGCGCCCCACCGCGAGCTGCTGACCTGGGAGAAGGAGTTGGTGGGGGTGTACCTCTCCGAGCATCCCCTTCAGCGCTCCGCCAAGCGGCTGGCGGATGTGGTCACGGCCTACACCCATGAGATTGAGGAGACAATGGCCGGGCAGAAGGTGACCCTGGCTGGGATGGTAAGCTGGGTGCGGTCTCACATCACCCGGCGGGGAGAGCCAATGGCCTTCGTCCAGTTAGAGGATTTGCAGGGTACCGTCGAGGTGCTCGTATTTCCCTCCGTCTATAAAGGAACAGAGGATCTGTGGCAGGCGGACAAGATTTTGGTGGTGCAGGGCCGGGTGGACGCTCAGGGGCGCGAGCCAAAGATCATCTGCGAGTCGGTGCGCAACTACTTGACTGTTAGCGAGCCGGCACAGGCCCAACAATTTCCACTGTCAGAGTCTCCTGTCACTGCGGGCCCTCAACATATGCACATCACCATCCGCCGCAGTGGCGACCAGGAGCAGGACATCCGTCTCCTGGGGCAGGTACACGAGCTGCTGCACCGGTTTGAGGGGCAAGATCGTTTCAGCCTCTACCTGACCGATGAGCAGCGTAAGATCCAGCTCGATTTCCCCAACGACACCACCGGCTACTGCCCCGCCCTGGCCCAACAACTGACGGAGATGCTTGGGCAGGGAGCGGTGCGGGTAGAGTAGCCTATCCTGGCCAGGAAGCTGCAGCCAATCCATCACAGCATAGAGGAACGCACTGTTCATCTGCCGCTGCACAGCTACGCATACAACCGGTGCTCCGGTGGATCAGGAATCCCGCTTATTTGAGAAGCCGGTATGCTGCCTTTCCCTGGCCAGGACAGGCTTCCGATTTGCCCGATCCCCCAGCCTGTGCTACAATACCCCTCGCTATGGGATGGAGACAGCGACAGGGACTGGAAACGGCCCATCACAGCCGATGGCCAGCGGTTCAACCTGTTCTTCGGACCGACGGGCCTGTCTTTCGGACAGATAGGCCTGCGCTTTGGGTAGACAGGGAGCACTTGGGAGCACGTTTCTATTCCCCAGTGCTCTTTCTTATGCTGAGCAACGAGCTGTGAGCATCCACCGCATCCCGGCCCTCATTGATGTGCACGTGCACTTGCGCGAGCCGGGCTCCACTCACAAAGAGGATTACGACACCGGCACCGCTGCCGCACTGGCCGGCGGGGTGACGACGGTGCTGGACATGCCCAACACCGACCCGCCGACGACCGATGGGGTGACACTGATGGCCAAGCGCAGCCTGGCGCGGAGAAAGATTCGCTGCGATGTGAGGCTGTTCTTGGGAGGAACGAGCAGCAACGCTCAGGAGGTGGCCCGGTTGGCCCCCCAGGCGGTTGGGCTGAAGCTCTACCTCAACCAGAGTTACGGTCCGCTGCGCTTGCAGGGCCTGCCGTCCCTGCTGGGGCACATGCGGGCCTGGCCTCGGGGAAAACCCATCACCGTCCACGCCGAAGGTGCCACCCTGGCTCAGGCGATCGCGCTGGCCTGGGCCTTCGACCAACGCCTTCACTGCTGTCATGTGAGCCGTCGGGTGGAGGTGGAACTCATTGCTGCAGCCAAAGCGCGCGGCGCGCCCCTCACCTGCGAGGTCACACCGCACCACCTCTTTCTGACGCGAGCGGATGCAGCGCGGCTCGGGTCCCTGGCTGACATGCGTCCTCCTCTTGGGACCAGCAAGGACCAGGCAGCGCTGTGGGAGCATTTGGAGACGGCCATTGACTGCGTCGCCAGCGACCACGCGCCCCACACCCTGGCGGAGAAGCAGGGCCCCAATTCACCCCCGGGCGTGCCGGGGTTGGAGACCATGCTGCCCCTGCTGCTCACTGGTGTGGCCAAGGGGCGGTTGAGCCTGGAGCGTCTGGTGCAGCTCGTCGTCGAGAACCCGGCGCGCATCTTTGGCCTGTCAATTTTGGAGGACCAGGTGGAGGTGGAGATAGGCCCCAAGTGGGTGTTGCCGGAGCGAGGCTACTTCACCCGCTGTGATTGGTCTCCCTTCAGTGGAATGCAAGTGCGAGGGCGTGTGCTGCGCACCACACTGCGGGGCAGAATGGCCTACGCTGATGGCCAAATCCTAGCTCCACTTGGCTCCGGGCGAGTGCTGTTCAGTTGACTCATTACTCGTTACGCTTTGACTCATTATCCTAGCAGGAGATAGGAATATGGAGATAGATCGCCCACGCCTGTTCGATCTCGATGCCTTGTCTGTCCGGTACCGACCAGGCACAGAGAAGCGCCCCCCCATCCAGACCAACGATTTCTACAGCCAGGACATCCTCTCCGTGTCGCAGTTCACCCGCGAGAGCCTGGCCTATATCTTCGACGTGGCTGAGGAGATGCGGGAGATGGTGGAGCGGGTGGGATCGGCTGATCTGCTGAGAGGGTATGTATTGGCCTGCCTCTTCTACGAGCCCAGCACCCGCACCTCTTCCTCCTTCATCGCCGCCATGGCGCGCCTGGGAGGGGGAGTCATCCCCGTCACCCAGGGGGTGCAGTACAGCTCCGTGTCCAAGGGCGAGTCGCTGCCCGACACCATCCGCACCCTGGAGCAGTACGCTGACGCCATCGTGCTGCGCCATCCAGAGGTGGGCTCAGCTAAAATGGCCGCCGACTACGCCAGCGTGCCGGTTATCAACGCCGGCGACGGCCCTGGCGAGCACCCCACCCAGGCCCTGCTCGACCTGTTCACCATCCGGGAGGAGCTGGGGCACGTTGATGGCCTGCGGGTGGCTATGGTGGGTGACCTGAAGTATGGACGCACCGTTCATTCGCTCGCCAAACTGCTGAGTATGTACGACGTGGAGATATACCTTGTTTCCCCTGAGATTCTTCGCCTGCCCCTCGATCAGGCTAACGAACTGCGCGACAAGGAGATACCCGTCCGTGAAACCTATCACGTGGCCGACGTCATCTCCACCGCGGATGTGCTGTACGTCACACGGGTGCAGAAAGAGCGCTTCGCTGATCTCTCTCAATACGAGGAAGTGCGAGACTTCTACGAGATCACTCCCGAGCTGATGAAGCAGGCCAAAGGGGAAATGATCGTCATGCACCCTCTGCCCCGGGTGGGGGAGATTCACTACGCTGTTGACGATGACCCTCGGGCTGCTTACTTTCGACAGATGCGCAATGGAATGTACATTCGCATGGCGCTATTGGCCGCAGTGCTGGGCAAAGCCTGACCCGCCTGTGCCTGCGCCACAGGTGCAGGCGAAAGAAGCGAAGGTCACGAAAGATGGGATTCTTCGACAAGCTGCGGGCCGCAATCGAGCGCAACGACAGCCTCCTTTGTATAGGGCTCGATCCTCGACCGCAGTATATCCCGAATGGCGATGTATTGGCCTTCAACCAGCGGCTTATTGAGGACACAGCCGACCTGGTCTGTGCCTACAAGCCCAACTTCGCCTTCTACGAGGTGCAGGGACTGGAAGGGCTGGAGGCACTGCAACAGACTATCATCTATATCCACCAGAGAACGGATGTGCCGGTGATCCTGGACGCAAAACGAGGGGACATCGGCTCCACCGCCGAGGCCTACGCCCACGCCGCCTTTGAGGTGTGGGGAGCAGATGCTGTCACCGTCAACCCCTATCTGGGTCACGATAGCCTGTTGCCCTTCCTGAAGTACAGCGACAAGGGCGTGTTTATGGTGTGTCACACGTCCAACCCCAGCGCGGGGCAGTTCCAGGGTATTCCTGTTGGTAGCCATACGCTATACGAAGTCGTCGCCCAACGGGCCGTCGAATGGAACACGCAAGGCAACCTAGGCCTGGTGGTCGGCGCCACCTACCCAGAGGAGCTGGCAGCAGTGCGACGCATTGCGCCGGAGATGTGGCTGCTGGTGCCAGGGATCGGCGCCCAGGGAGGAGACCTGGAGGCAACACTGCCTATCGGCCTGCGCTCCGACGGGCTAGGGCTAATCATAAATTCCTCACGGGGCATCATCTTCGCTGAAGATCCCAGAACCGCAGCCCGGAGGCTCCGGGATAGGATCAATGAGATCAGATCCCGAATCATGACGTTCAACTCGCAACTTGTGCTGGCGTTACACGACCTGGGGTGCATCCAATTCGGCCACTTTACCCTGGCTTCCGGCCAGGTATCGCCCATCTACATTGACCTGCGGCTGCTGGTCTCTGATCCGTCAGCGCTGCGGATGGTAGCGCAGTCCTACGCCAATTTGCTGCGCGATCTCCAATTCGACCGCCTGGCCGCCATCCCCTACGCCGGGCTGCCCATCGGCACTGCTGTGGCCCTGGAGACAGGTCATCCGCTCATCTACCCCCGCAAGGAGGTGAAAGGGCACGGCACCAAGCGGGCCATTGAGGGAAGGTTCGAGCCTGGTGACAGGGTGGTTGTGCTGGACGACGTCATCACCACAGGAGGGAGCAAACTGACAGCCATCGAGACGCTAGAGGCAGCGGGGCTGAAGGTGCACGACATCGTGGTGCTCCTTGACCGGGAGCAAGGTGGAAAGGAGGAGTTAGCCGAGCAAGGCTACCAACTGCACAGCGTGCTGACCATGAACGAGCTGCTGGCCGTGCTTCAGCGGGAGGGCCATATTACCCAAGCCCAGGCGCTCTCATGCCGGAGCAGAGTGCCATGAGGGTTCGCCGCGCTAGACCCGAGGATGAAGCAGCAGTGGCAGCCCTGATGGAGCAGTTAGAGTCCACTGTCCACAGTGTAGTAGCTCCTGGACTGAAGGCACGCTTCGTGCAAATGCTGACCTTGGACCATCACGCCGTATGGGTGGCCGAGGACGAGGGCCGGGTGGTGGGGCTTGTCACTGCCAGCCTGCGCCCCACCTTGTACCACTCCGGCCCCTCAGCGCTGATTGACGAGTTGGTGGTTGATGCCAACGCGCGAGGCCAGGGCGTGGGGCGAGCGCTGATTGAAGCGGTGGTCACCTGGGCTTTGCAACGGGGGGCCAGCGAGGTGGAGGTAAGCACCGGGATGGACAATGAGGCAGCTCAGGCACTCTATCAGCGCTGTGGATTCAGAGTCGAAGCGGTGCTGTTGGAGCTGGAGGTGCCGCCGTGAACAGGCGGCGTTGGGAGCAAAACCCAGCACCGGCTCTTCAGGCCGGTGCTCATCTCGACCTGTCCGTTGAGATCGCGGGAGTGCGCTTCCCCAACCCCCTTATCCTGGCCTCCGGCATCTGGGGCACCAGTTCTGACCTGCTAGTGCGCGCGGCACGAGGTGGAGCTGGCGGGGTGACGGCCAAAACCTGCGGGGCGGAGCCACGCCCCGGCCATCCCAACCCCACTCTGGTGGACTGGGGGCATGGCCTCATCAACGCCCTGGGACTCCCCAACCCCGGAGTGGAGGCGGAGATGAGGATTTTGCAGGAGGCCAAGGCGCAGCTTCAACCACTGGGGGTGCCCCTCATCGCCTCAATCTTTGCCGATAGGGTGGAGAACTTTGTCCGGGTGGCCGAGATCGTGTCGCGAGCCCAGCCGGACCTCATCGAGGTCAACGTCTCCTGCCCCAACGCAGCCGACGAGTTTGGTCTACCCTTCGCCGCCTCAGCCGAGGGTGCGGCCGCCGTCACCCAGGCGGTGAAAAGGGTGACTGACATCCCCATCAGCCTCAAGTTGGCCCCCAACGTGCCTAACATCGGCTCAATCGCTCAGGCCGTGGTTGAGGCGGGGGCAGAGGCTATCACCGCCGTCAACACCATGCCCGGGATGGTGATTGATGCCTCCTCAGGCCAACCTATCCTGGCTAACCGCGTGGGTGGTATCTCCGGCCCAGCCCTGAAGCCCATCGCCCTGCACTGTGTCTACGAGATCGCCTGCTGTGTGGATGTCCCCATCATTGGCACCGGCGGGGTTCTCACCGGCACCGATGCGGCTGAAATGCTTATGGCCGGAGCTACGGCGATAGGGATCGGCTCGGCCCTCCACTACCGTGGAGAGTGCGCCTTCTCCCTGATCTGCCAAGAGCTGAGGGCCTTTATGTCAACCTACGACTACAACTGTCTGGCCGAGCTGCGTGGTCTGGCCCATCGGGAGCCGAGCTATCTGCTGCCTGTCAGCACACCTCCCATCCCATGAGCTGTTCCCTCCCCTGTCCAGCCCGCATCCGGGCCATTCAGATCGAGAATGCCCACACCAAGACCTTTGTGCTCGACGCGGCCACTGTGGCCACGCCGGGGCAGTTCGTGATGCTGTGGCTGCCCCGGCTGGATGAGAAGCCTTTCAGCGTGTTGGAGGACGATCCGCTGACCGTCACTGTAGCGCAGGTGGGCCCCTTCACTCAGGCCGTGCATGAATTGCAGCTTGGCGACCGACTGTGGTGGCGAGGGCCACTGGGACATGGGTTTCGGATCGAGGGGGAGCGGTTGCTTCTGGTGGCCGGGGGATGCGGTGCAGCGCCGCTGGCGTTCCTGGCACGGCGAGCTGTGCCCTGGGGCTGCGAGGTGACCGTGGCCCTTGGTGCCCCTACTGGCGCGGAACTGTTGCTGGTGGATCGTTTCTGTGACCTGGGGGTGAGGGTGCTGGTGGCCACGGAGGATGGCTCAGCAGGCCGGCGGGGGGTGGTCACCGACCTGGTAGAGACGCTGCTTGTTGAGGGCCAGGGCGATGCCCTCTACGGCTGTGGGCCGGAGGGGATGCTCATGGCCTTGGAGGAACTGGGCCGCCGCTATGGGATTCTCACGCAACTGAGCTGGGAGGCCTACATGCGCTGTGGGATGGGGTTGTGCGGTTCGTGCGAGCGTGGGGGGCGTCTCGTGTGCCGGGATGGGCCAGTGTTCCCTGGGCTGGCCAAGACAGGGAGAATTGAGTAGGCCACGCAATTCCTCTGTGTCGCGCCTTCACAGCGTGGTGTCGGCTGGAGGTCGAGATCCTGATTTGCCATAAAGCCGATTGTGAGTATAATATACGGTGTTCAGTGGGGAAGTGTCGGAATTGGCAGACGAGCGTGACTTAGGATCACGTGCAGCAATGCGTGCGAGTTCAAATCTCGCCTTCCCCACACTCACAGATGGCAAATGCTGAGAGCCGGTTGTTGACCTTCGGCTATCAGCCGCCAAGATGCGGGAGTAGCTCAGTTGGTAGAGCGCCACCTTGCCAAGGTGGTTGTCGTGGGTTCGAGCCCCATCTCCCGCTCTCACGCGCAGGATGTCACCGAAGTGGCGTCCTGTTTTGTTATCCCGTCCTGAGCAGCACCGCATCCCCCTCAGCCAGCGTGTGTGCAGGCCCCACCAATTGTCCTGCGAACTGGGCCGAGGGGCCCCAAATCTTGGCGCCGGTGAGCGCCTCAGCTAGCCGGCGATCAATGCCCTCGGCCAGGTCAGCCACGGTCGAGCCCAGGGGCATAGGAGTCGGCTCACCCTCCGGCGTGCCATCCTCCCCCGCGCGATATATCCGCATCAGCCCCAGGAGATCAAACAGCATCCCCCGCAGCTCCGGGAAATGGATCTCGTCGAGGAAGTTCACATCCACCGCAGGATAGAGGGGGTAAGCAGCGCACAATTGGGCGAAGTGCTCCGCTGCCCCCGGCTCATCGTTCTTGGCGCCCACGATCAGCGTAGGTTTGCAGGCACCGGCCTCCAGTTGAAGCTCGATGTCCTCCGCCTCGAACTGCCCCCGCACCCACACCTGAGCGGCGCTTATCTCTGCCTCCCGCAGCGCCCGTCGGATGAGCTCCTCCCTCTCCTTGCCCAACTCAATCGCGCTGCGGATCTCCACTCGGCCCGTGCCTTTGGGTTTCACCACGATCGGCAGCCTTCCAGGATAGGGCTCAATGCTGCCCGCCCAAAGCTCGGCCAGAAGCACCCCCATCTGAGGCAGCGGATCGCGGGCCAGATCCACCACCAGGGCCAGCCCATTGGCTACGCGGAAGAGTTGTAGCAGGGGCCGACCGGGGCCCTCCCCCTGGGCCAGCCCTTCCACCACGGCTGGGGTGTCCACCAATTGGAGGGGCACACCCTTCACCTCCACCATGCCGGGAATGGGGACCTGAGTGGTGAAGGGGTAGTCACCGATCTCCGTAGGGGCAGCGGTTAGGGCCGCCACCAGCGCCGACTTGCCCGAGTTGGTCAACCCGGCCAGTGCGATCTGCGCCGCGCCGGAGCGCTTCACGTAGAAGGGATCGGCGCGGCTGCCACGTCGCTTGACCGCCTGGACCCGCTCCAGGTCGGCCAGGAGGTCTTCCAGCTTGGCCCGCTGCACCTGATAGGCGCCCTTGAAGTCCATGGGCCAATCAGCCAGGTAGCGATGTAGAATGGCAATCTGGCGGGACTCCGCCTGGCCGGTGATCTCCTTGCGGATGCGTCGCCACAGCTCCTTGGCCGGAAGGGGCATCTCAGACCTGCATTTCAGATCTCAGATTGCAGATTTCAGATTATTCCTTCCGCAATCTGAAATCTACAATCTGCAATCATCGTTGGCTTCTCCCAACCGCGCTGAGGCCACAGCCAGCCCCATGAAGAACCAGAAGAGGGCCACACCGTGGGGATAGCTGAAGAGGTAGTGGTCGAATACGCCACCCACCAGCCCCCCGACGAGAGCAACTGCGAACCCCAGCAGCAATGGCTCGTAGGGGGACAGGGGGCCCATCCGCCGCCAGGCCCGGATCAAGTACAGGAAGCCCACGCCCAGGGCCAGCAGGAAGCTCGCTAGCCCCAGGAGCCCCATCTGCTCGGTGATGAGGAGGTAGAGGTTGGAGACGCCGATGTAGAGGTCAATGTCCGGCGTGCCGGCGAACCCCACGCCGATCCAGGGATAGCGCCCGATGAGGATCAGCGCGTCCTTGTACTCGCCTAACCGCATCTGAGTGGCTCGATCCAGCCCCCGCACCCCAGCCAGGAAGTGTTGGATGTAAGGCTGGCTCTGAGGAAGCAGCAGAAATATCACCCCCGCTGTGATCAGCAGGAGAAGCAGCTTGCGGTAGCGCAAAAGGCCCAGCAGGAGGAGCGCCACCGTCAGCCCTATCAGCGAGCCACGGGAGTAGGTGAAATAGAGACAGAGGCTTACAGTGGTCAGACAGCCGGCCAGCAGCAACCGGGGTAGCACCGACTTTCGGGCGAAGAGCTGGGAGGCGATCACCACCCCCACCAGGATCAGAAGGCCGCCCAGCACGTTGGGGTCAATGGAGGTGGATGTGGCCCGCATGGGCAGGAGCGGATCATCGTTGATGAAACGCAGCACCCCCCAGCCGGTGGGGTAGTTGAAGCGCCCCAGGGCAGAGAGAAGGCGGATGGTCCACTCGCTGGGGATCAGATAGAGCACCACACCTATCAGCGCTTCAAGCGAGCCGCAGAGGATCAGGGCCAGCGCGATCTGCTCCAGCTCGGCGCGCTTCTGGAGGTTGTTCACCACCGCATAGAAGAGGGCAACTCCCAGGAGCAGTTCCGCGAAGCGTCGCACCACGTTGGGGGTGGGATAGGAGTGGGACAGCCCGGCGATGAATGTGGCGATGGCCATGAGGAGAAATATCGCCACCGGCAGGGCCAAAGTGGTCGCAACCAGCTCTCGCTGCCGTCCGGTCATCACTCGCACCGCCCACACCATAAAGAGAACCAGCAGTACCAGGTCCAGGAAAGTGGGGGAGAAGCCGAGCTTGACCGGCAGCGCGCCGAAGGGCAGGAGTGCGATCACTCCCACCAGGGCCACGAAGCCCCACTGGGTGGAGCGCAGCATCAGCACTCCGCCGATGGCGGCTATCAGCAGGGCCGTGGCGATGAGCGCCCCCAGGTTGCCGACCAGGGCCCCCCAGGTGACTCCCACCGCCAGGCAGAGCAAGCCGATGGCCAGCCCCGAGATCCAGTGGTTGGGGGAAAGTATGGCGCTACGGAAATGGTCGTAGACAAAGGTCAGCACGATCAATCCGTGAGGCCCAACAGCTCTTTGCGCTCCAGAACGCGCTGGACAAACCGATCGTAGCCCTCGCTGAACTGGGTCAGCGTATTGTATACGGGCGGATATTCGAAGACCTTCTCCTCATCCTCCAACACCAGCTCGTACTCGGGCTTGAAGCGGGAGTCGTCGGCCACCCATTCGGAATCGGCCACATAGTAGCCCTGCTTGAAGATCTCGCTGTGGGTCAGCACCTCCAGCACATGCGCGGGCACTGGCTCCTCCACCCGGCGCGGGTCGAGAGCGATCTGGGGCAGGGCGTCGAAAGCGCGCCGCACGTTAGGGAAGACGGTGATGATGCTAGTACCCACCTGCTCGGTGATGTCGGGGAAGGCACTGGGCAGCTTCCCGTACCCTGGACCCTCGTAGATGCGCAAGCTCGCCACCAAGGGCTTGATCTTGACCAGATCGTAACCTTTCTCGGTGAGCAGTTTCTCCAGTCGCTTGACCACCGCCACACCGGACCAGGCCGCCGCTTCTCGGGCTTTGGCCTCGTCTAGGCCGTACTCTGCCAGCTCGTCCAGCTTACCCAGCAGCTCATCGCGCACCGGGTAGGCCAGCCGGCCATTCATCTCCGTGAGGGTGGCGAAGATGGCGCTCCCCTCGTTGATGGCCTGAGCGAAGCGGAGCTGCTGGAACATGGCGAAGTTGACGGTGATGTTAACCCCAATCCCCTGGCTGGTGACTTCGCGGCAGGCTTCGAGCCCCGCCAGAGTACCGGGCAGCTTGAAGACCACGTTGGGAACACCGCCATCTAATTTGGCCTTGAGTTCATTGTAAATGGACAGCACATCGGAGATCATGGCCTGGGCGTCGCCGTGCTGCTTAGGATTCACCTGCAGGCTGACACACCCCATGTTGCCCTCGGTGAGCAGGAAGATGGGACGTAGCAGCTTCATGTTGGCCAGTACCACCTCCAGAGTACACAGCCGGGCCAGCACTGCCTCATCGGCCCGGGGGTTGGCGGCGATGATGCCATCCATGATGGGGTTCCAGCGCTCGGGATCGGCGACCCAGGCGATGTCCACCAGCACCGGATTGGTAGTCACAAAGGAAGCGCCCAGGCACATGGTGTACTGGAGGAAGGCGGCATAGTCATTGCCCAGCTCAGTACGGCTCTGGCCCGAGTCCCGCATCTCGGCTATCCGGCGCAGGTTGCTGCGGGCGATAGCGGCGGTCATGTTCTCCACATACTCGGCCAGCGAGCTGCCCACCAGTGCCTCGGCCAGTGTCTCGGGGTCGTCTGCCGCCTCAGCGCCGAAGCGCGCTGCCGCGTAGGCCTCCCATTCGGTGAGCAGCTCCTTGGCTGGGGCGAGCAGCTTGGCCTCCCACCGAGCCAGCAGCGCCTGGTTCGCCTCTATCGCTGCCTCCAATTGCTCTCTAGTAAGGGGCTCCTCGTGCCGATCTCCATCGAGCAGGTTCCAGCGGGGCAGGAAGGAGCTCAGGGCAATGGTGAGATCAGCCAGGAAGCGCAGGAAATACCTCTGAACCTCCGCGCCTGCACTCTGCAGGCGGTCATTTAGCGTGGCACGGAGTTCCCGCACTTGGGTGGAGAAGGCAGCGGGTTTAGCGAAGAAGATCAGGCTCTCCACCACCTCCTGCCCCCGTCCGCCCTCGATGAGGGCTGGGAATTGGGCGGCCGAATACGATTCCCTGGCCTCATGTTCCTCAATGATTGCCTGTCGCAACTCGGAAGTAATGGTCATGGATTTCCTCCTCCCTATTTGCAGGTATCCTACTTCAGTTCAATAAATCCCTCGCGGAAATTGATCCGCTACCTATCATGCCTCACTCACCCACTCGTGGTCGGGGTCATCATGTGGCTGCATCCTACGCTCCTCACCAGCCAGGGCCCACAGGTAGTAGAGCTTGTAGCCCGGAGCAGCCACCACTGGATGATAGCCCCGGGAGAAGGTGACGGCATCGTTGTTCTTGAGCACGAAGGCATGGTCCAGGTCGCCCTCGGTGGTGTACAGGCGTTGCAGGCCAAAGCCCTGCTCCGGCTGGATTTTGTACAGGTACACCTCCTCCAGTTTGGTCTCCACGCCGGGGATCACCTGATCGTGCTTGTGGGGCGGGAAGCTCGACCAGTTGCCCGGGGGGTTGATGGTCTCCCCCACAAGCAGACGCCCGGCCTGGATGTTGTCCAGCATGATGTTACGGATGTGCCGCTCGAAGTTGCGCCGCCCTCGCCAGCCCGTCTCCACCTCGGCTGCGCGCACCACCTGTGGCTTACCCTTGAAATCGGTCAGCGCCTTGCAAACGCCGACCTCAAGGTCTGTCTCGGCGGTCACGGTGTATGGTGCGCCGGAGGGCACATACACGCTGTCGCCCGGCCCCTGGAACACATCCGCCCGCCCGCCCAGGTCTCTCCAGAGCTGGCCGCCAGCCTCGACCGTGGCCTGGCCGCTGAACATCACCAGCGCCACCTCCGAGCCCTCGGCGGTGGAGGAGTAGCTCCTACCGGCGGGCAGTTTAAGGATGCCGACCTCCAGATACTGCAGCCCGCCCTCACCAGGGCCGACGAGACGGGTGTAACCCTCGACGATGTCTTTGCGAAAGTGGTATTGCAGTGTCATGTTCTGATCCTCTCGATCATCTCCTTATCTGGCTGTCAGCGCGACGTCCTCCAGCACCACTTGCCGAAAGACGTCCGGTGCGCCAAATCGTTTAACCGCGTCCAAGATCTCTATCCCTGCCAGACGCCCTTCGGCGTCGTAGTCGGCTGCGATAGCTTCGGCCAGATGCTTGGTCGTCACTGTGGTCTCGACAAAACGGATGTAGAGGGCATCCACTTCTGAGTCACATGTGATTCTCATTCGTGCATTCCTCCCGCTAGGAATAGTACACGTAGACGGTCACCACGACGATCTCGTCGACTTCTTCCACAAAGATAGGCTGTACCTGCTTCGTTTCATAAACTTTCCTGTTCCACTCCGGCCATAAGGGAAATCCTTTCGGCATTCCAACCGCCCCAGTTCCGCCGGCTTCCAGGGACTTGTCCGAATGGTGTCTTTAACTTCCTCTTCCGTCGCACCGCGATATCGAGCGTTCTCGCGGGCATGACCGGACAAACGGATCGGTTTCATGACGCGTACCATGGCTTGCATCATCTCATCGGCCGCTCCCGCGGTGGTTTCTACCCATTCTTCTTTGTTATCAAATCAGTCAGGCTGTCCCCTCAAGCAACTGCCTCCAAATTCTCCAATTGGATGCGCGGTGTCTCGCGGGAGAAGCCTAGATTCTCAGAAGCGTCCAGGATCTCAATGCCTACGATCTCTTCGCCAGGACCAAGGTCAATTGATACATCCTCGGTGATGCGGATAGTTGTCACCTGCACCGGCCCTCGCTTGAAGGAGATATAGGCCGCATCTACTTCTGGATCATACTTGATTCTCACCCTTCACCTCCAAAGAAAATGTGTACACAGTCACCACGACCAGGCGGTCTGCTTCCTCTGTGACGATGGGCATGACCTGCTTGTTCTCGTAGTACCGATCCTTTCAAATGGTCTGATGAGAGAAATCCTTGCGGAACGCCATACGGCCCTTGTTGGCGGGTATCTGCTCAGCCCGTCGGATCGCCCGCTCCACCTCCTCACAGGTAGCACCACGGCCTGTCATTGCATCCAAAGCGTGCCGGGAGAAAACGATTGGTTTCATGGCCCGTATCGTGCTGGCATCATCTCATCGGCCGCTCCCCTACGGTGATCTCTGTCTGCTGCTCCCTCTCATCGCGCCAGATGGTCAACGTCAGCTTATCGTCCACCCGGGTCTTGGTCTCCAGGTAGATGGTCAAATCCTGCATGGATTTGACCGCGGTGCCATTCACCGTGATGACGATGTCCCCCCCAGTCAGGAGGATGCGGTTTCCCACCCGCACCTCCCGGTCGGCCCCGCGCAGGCCCGCTTTGTGGGCCGGGCCATCCCGATAGAGGCGGGCGATGAGCAGCCCCTTCTCCACTGGCAGATCCAGTCCCCGGGCCAGGGCGGGCACAATCGAATAGGCCTCGAAGCCCAGCCAGGGATGGGCGTAGTATCCCTTCTCAACCAACTCTGACACCACTCGCTTCACCGTATCCACCGGCACAGCGAAGCCAATCCCCACCAAGCCGCCGGTGGGCGACCTGATGGCCGTGTTCACTCCGATCACCTGTCCCTGGGAGTTCAGCAGCGGGCCGCCGGAGTTGCCAGGGTTGATGGCCGCGTGGGTCTGGATCGCCTCCCCCAGGGGCAGCTCCCCCTCCCGCTCAATGATCCGCCCCAGAGAGCTGATCACCCCCACGGTGAGGGTCCGATCGAGGCCGAAGGGGTTGCCGATGGCAATGGCCCGCTGCCCCACACGTAGGTCGGCCGAGGTGCCCAGCTCCACAGGCGTCAACTGCGCCGCCGGGGCATTGATCTTGAGGACTGCCAGGTCGTTGTAGGGATCAGTGCCGACCACCTTCGCCGAGAGCGTCGTTCCATCGGCCAGCGTCACCTCCACCTCCTCGGCACCTACCACCACGTGGTTGTTGGTCAGGATGTGGCCCTCCAGGTCAATGAGGAAGCCGGAGCCGGTGCCCTCCTGGGGGATGGGGCCCCAGAAGAAGCTATATTGGATGACCTTGCTGGTGATGTGCACCACGGCCGGGCTCACCCGCTGATAGACGTTGGTGACCAGTTGCTCCTCGACGTCGGAGGCAGCGGCTACGACCTCCGGTGGAAGAGGGGTAGGAGTGACAATCAGGACTAGAGGTGTGGCGCTGGGCAAAGGCGCAGCAGTGGGCTGTGGCTGCCGTGGAACCGGGGTAGCAGTAACGACCAGGATTACAGGTGTGGCACTGGCCAAGGGTATGACAGCGGGCTGTGGCTGCGGTGGTGTCGAAACCGGGCGGGACAGGAGCTGACATCCCATCAACACCAACCCGAGAGCCCCGCCCAGGAGGATACCTTGGCGGCGATTCAAAACTGTCATCCTACTGCTACTCCCTCAAGCTGTTTACTTGACCGCCGTAATCATGGGATCAGTACTTATGGGCGCCGCCATCTCTACAGCGATCTTAACAACAGGGCGCAAAATATCATCCACACTCTTAATATCCTTCGGGCGATGCTCTTGCGAAAGCTGGTCGAGCAATTGACCCGCAAACCATGCCCCGCTATGCGATGGGACCACCTCCCGAAAACCAATCTCATTCAACCACGATACAAGCGTCGGGCCGGATGGATGCGTGAGCGAGCAGAACCGGGCGTCAATGATCGCTGAACGAGCTGCTTCCAAAAGCGGAATGGTGATCATATCGAACGAGAGAGGACGCCCATCTCCAGCGAAGAGCTGTGTCACCTCCTGGCCGGACATGGCGAAGGTCACGCTGTACTGCCGGGCACGTTCTCGATCAATGTCGCGATCATACAACATGAGCCGACAGATATGGTCGCTGAGCTCCCAAAGCCAAACCTCTTGCTCCTGGCCATTTCGGTACCGGCTAAGCGCTTCATAGTCAATCCGCACCCGTCCTCCCGGACGCAACACCCGGAAGAACTCGCGCAGCGTGGTCTTCGGATCGGGGGTTTGCTCTACAGAAGAAGCAGCCATCACCCCGTCAAAGCTATTGTCTGGATATGGCAGAGGCGTCCCCGGCTCAACATAGATGAATCTCGCGTTTGAGATGCCAAGGCGCCTGGCATTCTCTGTACACACCTCAACACGGCGACCAGATCCCTCAACCCCCACAACTTCTTCGACGAAGGGCGCCACAATCAAAGATGGCCACCCATCGCCGGGGCCGAAATCCAGCAGCTTCTTTCCCTGTGTGGAGAAGAGGTAGTCGAAGAGTGATCCTCTATCTTGCCAATGTGCCCTCTGGCCGGCATTGAAGGGCTGGTATATGATGGGCAAAGATCGGTCTGACTGGGAGTCCATATCATCGTAGGTGAACTCCTCCGAGGTGCAGGCTTTCGGGTTGAGGACCTGCTCAATCCAATCGAACGCATCCATACGCTTCCCTCACGTGCTCGACGCCCCGGCCCAATCGTCATGGGAACGCTGGCAACTTAACGATCTTGCCATACTATTCACCTGGTCCTCTCCGCAGCCTGCACAGCCGAGGCTGAAACAGAGCCAGCAGGGCAAAAAGGACGATAACGGCCACACCCTCCAGCGTGACGGTCAAAGGAGCCCCAATAGCGTCGGCCAGGGCTCCCACCGGCAATGTCCCCAGAGGCGCAAGCCCCCAGATCAAGCGGATAAAGCCTACCATTCGCCCTCGCATACGCGGATTGGATACACTCTGCAGCAGTGTGCTGCGGGTGACCATGTAGGCGTTGCCGGCGATGGTGACCATCAGCAGACAGACCATCGCCACGGCAAATGAGGGAGCCTGGCCCAAGGTGATGAGCCCTATCCCACTCAGCCCCCCGGTTCCCAGGAGGAGCCACCCCTTGTGGCGGATATCCCCCAGCGAGGCGATGGTGAGTGAGCCCAGCAGCCCTCCCACGGCCGACGCGCCTTTGAGCAGCCCCAATCCTACCGCGCCCGTATCGAATACATCGGCGGCGAAAACAGGGAGAAGGGTCATATAGGGCCGGTAGAGGATCACCCGGCCCAGTTCCAGAGCCATGAGCCCCAGGAGTTGAGGCTGCCGGAGGACATACCGACCTCCCTCGATCAGGTCGGACCGCACCGAGATATCCCTACCCCCTCTCCGCTCTGAAGCCGGCAGTTGAAGGTAAATCCACGCTGTCACTCCATATAAAAGCGCGATGAGCACATACACCATACCCGGACCGCTCTGCTCGACCAGCAGCCCACTCATGCTCGAGGCGAACACGCCCGCCAGGGCCATGCCCACCGTACTCAGTGCCATGGCGTTCATCAGCACCTGCCGGGGCACCAACTCGGTCAACAACGCTTGGCGAGCCGGGATCACGAAGGAGAAAAGCGCCCCCAGAAAGAAAGAGCTAAGCGCCAGATGCCACACTCGAATCGCCCCGCCGAATATGAGCAGGGCCACACTCAGAGGAATAGCCCCGCAGATGGCCTGGCCCAGGATCAGAAGCTTTCGCTTGTTGACCCGATCGGACGCTGCCCCACCCAACAGGCTGAAGAGAAAGGTCGCCACTCCCCAACTTGCCCCCACCCAGCTCAGTGCCAAAGCTGAGCTGGTGAGGCTGTAGACCAACCAGTCCCGGACCACGCCTCGAATCTGGAAGGCCGCCGCTGAGGTCGCCCTTCCCAGCCAGAACCAACGGAACCAGCGCAGGCGAAAGGCTTCGAAGGTTCCCGCCAAGAAGCGGGCTTTGATCACCTGCACCTCCCTTGCTTCATCTTATAACTTTTCAAGGTACTTGTCCACCTTCCGAAAGGCGACAATGTACTGATTCAGCAGCTCCCGTGAGGCAGCGGGGAAAGTGGGCACCCGCACCAGGTTCTGCTGCACCGCCTCGCTGATGGGCAATGCGTCGGGAGCGTAGAGGGGCTTGTTGGGACAGTGGGCCAGGATGGAGAAGGCGCCGCCTGGCTCGTAGTGCTCCGGCTCTTGAAAGATGGGCTGCTGATGCAACAAGTTGTACCGGGCGTCGCTCACCTTTGCCCCCTCAGCTTGCAGCGCCTCGATGGCACGCTCCTTGGGCACCCCGCCCGCCCCCTCCGGATCGTAGGGGATCCAGCATTCGTAGTAGGTGCGTTCCATATAGGATGGTGTCTGAGGGATCTTCCAGCACTTCAGGGGCCGCAGCCCATCGAGGAAGTACTCGATGTTCCCATTCCTACGGGCGTTGTTCTCCTCCAGCCGCTGGAGCTGGACCAGGGCGATGGCCGCCGCCAGAGGATGGATGCGGTACTTGAACCCCAAGCCGGTGCGATGGTACTTGCAGTACCTCTCGCTCAGCTCCGGGATGCGCTCGTAGTGGCCCAGCAGCACCGCCCGCTCATAGTACTCCCCATTGTCGGTGAGGAGCATCCCTCCCTCTCCGCCGACCATCAGCTTGGAGGTCTGAAAGCTGAAGAAGGCGATGTCGCCCATGGAGCCAACCATCCGTCCCTTGTACCTGGCGCCATGGGCGTGGGAGCAGTCCTCGATCACGGCCAGATCGTGCCCTCGGGCGATCTCCAGGATGGAGTCCATCTCGCAGGGACGGCCCAGCATGTGCACCACGACGATGGCCCTGGTGCAGGGGGTGATGCGGTGCTCAATGTCCGCCGGGTCGAGGTTGAGGCTCTCCGGCTCGATCTCGGCGAAGACGGGCACCCCACCCAGGTTGAGCACCTGCACCACCGAGGCCCAATAGGTGAAGGAGGGACAGATCACCTCATCGCCCGGCTGCAACCCGAGGGCAAAGAAGGCGGAATGACCGGCCGAGGTGCCATTGTTGGTGGCCAGGGCGTACTCCCGGCCGATGAAGGCCCGGAACTCCTCCTCGAACTGGCGGGGGACGGGCGAGATGGAAAGCTCCCCTCTGCGCACCAAGTCAGTGACGGCTGCGAGCTCCTCCTCACCTGTCAGGGGCCAGCGAAGCCCGTCGTCGGGAAGGGTGATGGCCGGGGAGCCACCATGGATGGCAAGAGTGGAAATCAAGGGATATCTCCTCTCTTTTCTTTTCAGGGCAGTCTATCGGAGCCGGACCAGTTCGGAAAAGAGGTCCTTCTCGCGGGCGCTGAGGTTACGGGGTATCTGAATGCGCACCGTCACGTACAGGTCGCCGCGCTGTTGGGGGCTGCGCAGCTTGGGCATCCCCTTCCCCCGCAGGCGGAACACCCGGCCCCCCGATGTCTCCGAGGGGATCTTGAGCATCACCCCCCCATCCAGGGTGGGCACCCGCACTTCCCCAGCCAGGACGGCGGTGTAGAGGTCAACATCCACATCGCGGTACAGATCATCCTCTTTACGCTCGAAGTCGGGATGGGGGAGCACTTTGACCTTGAGGTAGAGATCGCCCCGCGGCCCACCCCTGATGCCACGCCCTCCCTGGCCGGCCATGCGCACCCTGGAACCGGTCTTCACGCCCGACGGGATCTTTACCTCCAGCTGCTGTCCATCCCGCTGCAGGACGCGCGTGGAGCCTCGCAGTGCTTCCTCCAGGGTGATCTCCACCGACTGCTCGTAATCCTGGCCCCGGGTTCGCATCCGCTGCCTTGTCCGGGGGCCTCCCATTCCCCTGAAGATGGACTCAAAGAAGTCGGAGAAGCCACCCAGCCCTCCCTGGCCGAAGAGGTCGCTCAGATCACCGTATTCCACCCGCACGCGCCTCTCTCCGGGAAAGCCCGTAGTCCACTGGCTCCAATCGAATCCCCCGGGGACACCCTGCTGCTGCCAGCGGTACCAACTGTCACCCAATTGGTCGTACTTCCGCCGCTTTTCGGGATCGCTGAGCACCTGATGGGCCTCGTTGATCTCCTTGAAGCGCTCCTCCGCGCCGGGCGATTTGTTGACGTCGGGATGGTACTGGCGGGCCAGACGGCGATAGGCCTGTTTGATCTCCTTCTTAGTGGCGTTGCGCCCGACCCCCAGGATCTCGTAATAGTCTTTGTATTCCATTCCCACTCACTCTTCCTACCTATAGTATCCTCCAAGCCAGGCTCATTATATCATCCCCCCAGCCAATTGTCAACGGTTCGCCTTTGACCTAGGTTATGCTATAATCAAAGAACGAAGTCTGGGTTGTCCAATTAAGGAGACACGCTATGAATCCCTCTCAGATCCCCCTCATCGCCCACTTGCGGGGCAACCACGCTCTGGAGCATGCCGCCATGCACCTCCTGGCCCAGCGGGCACCGGGCAAGTACCTCATGGCGCGCACAACCCCTCGCGGGTTCACCCTCTACGGACAGGTGACCGCCGATGCGGTGGCCCAGGCGGTCCAGGAGGCATTGACCCGATTGCAGGATGGCCAGCGCTATCTGGCCATCCATCCCAACTGCGGGACCAACATCGCGACCGCCGGGGTCCTGGCTGGATTCGGGGCTTTCGTGGCGCTGGAGACGCACCGCTCCAAGAGCCGTTGGGTACGCCTCTCACAGGTGCTCTGGGCAGCAACCCTGGGGGTCCTGCTGGCCCAGCCTCTCGGGCGATGGATCCAGGCCTGGCTGACCACCTCGCCCCAGGTCGAAAACGCGCGGATAGGCAAGGTCACCTCCCAACGACAGGGCAGCTTCCTACGCCACGACATTGAGGTCCATTGGGAGTAGCATGTTCTATCTCCTCCACGGTGACGACGAGTTCTCCTGCAGCGAGGCACTGGCCGAGCTCCGACGGCGCATGGGTGATCCAGCCATGACTGAGCTGAACACCACACGCTTTGATGGCCCTGAGGTATCCCTGGCCGAGCTTCAGCATGCCTGCAACACTATTCCCTTTTTCTCCAACCGCCGACTGGTCATCGTAGATGGGTTGCTCACACACCTGCAGAAGATGGCCTCGACTGAGCAGGACAAAAAGGTGCTGCAGGAGCTGGTCGAGTATCTCCCTCGAATGCCCGAGACGACACGGCTGATCCTGTTGGAGCCGGAATCCATTCCGCCCCGGCATCCCCTACGCCGCCTGATCGCCCGGGATGAGGCGCTGGGATACGAGAGAGAGTTTCGCCTGCCCCGGGGCAGGGAACTGGCGCGGTGGACCACCCGGCGGGTTCGGGAGCGGGGAGGGAGTATCACCCCCGAGGCGACGGCGCAGTTAGCAGCCTTCGTGGGGGACAATCTGCGCCTGTTAGCCCAGGAGATTGAAAAGCTGTTGTCCTATGTGGATCGAACTCGCCCCATCACCGAGGAGGATGTTCAACTGCTGGTCAGTGATGTGCGGGAGGCCAACATCTTCGACATGGTGGACGCGCTGGGCCAGCGGGATGGAGAGACCGCCAGCCGAGTGTTTCACCGCCGGCTGGAAGGGGGTGATCACCCCCTGGCCCTCATGGGCATGATGGCCCGACAAATCCGCATCCTCATCCAGGTGAAGGAACTGAGCCAGGAGGGACTGAGTAGGGAGGCCATCGCCCGGCAGCTTGGACTTCACCCTTTTGTAGTCCGCAAGGCGCTGGCTCAGGAGCGCAATTTCAGCATGCAGCAACTAGAGTCCATTCATCGCCGGCTGCTGGAGACGGATGTGGCCCTCAAAAGGGGCCAGATGGACCCTGTCCTGGCCCTGGACATGCTGATTGCTGGTCTGGCCCTCGCATAATGGAGCAGATGCAATGGCCCTCTCTCAGGAGGATGTGCTCGCTCAACTGAATCAATTGGACATCACTGCTCTCCTCTCCGATCTGGTCGCCCGCCCCAGCTTCGAGCGGGAGGAGGCGGTGGGGGAGTACCTGATGGGGCGATTTCGATCCCTGGGTGTGGACACCAGCACTACCGAGATCAGCCCTGGGCGCTTCAACGTCCTGGTCCATTATGGGCCCTCGGGCCAGCAGCTCATCCTCAACAGCCACATGGACACCGTGCCCCCTGGCGACGAGACAGCCTGGAGCATGCCGCCCCTGGAGCCTGTAGTGCGAGGAGGACGTCTCTACGGGCGGGGGGCGTGCGACGCTAAGGGTCCCCTGGCAGCGATGGTCGCCGCATTCGAGGCCCTGGTGCGCTCGGGCACCCCTCTGCGGGGGCGAGTGACCCTCATGGCCGTGGCCTACGAGGAGACGGGCGCCCTCGGCACTGCAACCGAGGCACAGCGGCTGTCCGGCGGGCAGATGGTGGCCATTATCGGCGAGCCAACGGGACTGGAGCTGCACCTGGCGCACAAAGGGGTGCTCCGGCTGGGGATCGTGACCCTGGGAAGGGCGGCCCACGCCAGCGTGCCACAGGAGGGAGTGAATGCTATCTCCGGGATGGCCCGCGTGGTAGGCGCGCTGGACGCCTTGGGAGCTGACATCGCTCGGCGTCATCACCCCCTGGTGGGCTATCCCTCTCTGGTGGTGACCACCATCCAAGGGGGTGTGGCCGCCAACGTGGTCCCCGAGCGGTGCCAGATCGTCATAGATCGGCGGCTGATACCGGGTGAGGATCTGGAGGAAGCTCATCGGGAGATTGAGACCGTGTTGCAAAATCTACAGAGCGCAGATCTCATCCTGCGGATGGAGAGCGAAGTGCGAGGGGCCTTTCCCTCCTCACAGACCGCGGCCGATGATCCCTTCGTGGTGGCATTGCGCGACGCAGGCCAGAAGGCGCTGGGCCGAGAGGTGGCGACCGGCGGCTTCGTGGCCTGCTGCGACATGTGGCCCTTCCGAGAAAGGGGCATCCCCGCCGTGATCTTCGGCCCCGGAGAACTGGCTCAGGCGCACACCACAGACGAGTGGGTGGAGCTGGCTCAGGTAGAGGCGGCCGCCCGCTTCTACGCCCTGGCCGCCCTCCATTGGCTAGGAGCCGAGCCATGAAGCTCCTCATCGCCACCCGCAACCAGGGCAAACTTCGTGAATATGAGGCTCTGTTGACCGGTTTGGGGCTGGAACTGGTGGACCTGACTGAGGCGGGGATCGCTTTGGAGGTGGAGGAGAGGGGAGCTACTTTCGAGGAGAATGCGGTGCTAAAGGCCCGGGCCTACGCTCAGGCCAGCGGTTTGTTGACCCTGGCCGATGACTCCGGGCTGCAGGTGGATGCACTGGGGGGTGAGCCGGCCATTCGCTCCGCCCGCTACGATGGCCACGGCGGCTCCGACGAAGATCGCTACTGGCTGCTCCTGCGCCATCTGGAGGGGGTGCCTGAGCAGGAGCGGAGAGCGCGCTTTCGGTGCGTGATCGCCATTGCCACGCCGGGGGGAGAGGTGCACACTGCTGAAGGCACCTGTGAGGGCCGCATCGCCTTCCAGCCCCGAGGCTCCCACGGTTTCGGCTACGACCCTGTCTTCTTCGTGCTGGAGTACGGCTGCACTATGGCCCAGTTGCCCCCGGAGTTGAAGAACCGCATCTCCCATCGGGCGCGCGCAGCGGAGGGGGCGAGGGAGATACTTCCTCAAGTGCTGGGGAGAATAGTCATACGCAATGGGCTTTGGTCGACGAGAGATGGGGTGACACACCATGGCAAAGGAACTAAAACTGAGAATTGAGTTGGTTCCATCTACATCTTGGTATAACAACCTGCGGAGCCTATTACCGAAATTGGTGTGGGACGAGATACGAAAAAGAACCTACGCTGAATATGGTCACAGATGTGGAATTTGTAGTTCTGAAGGAAGGTTGAATTGTCATGAAATTTGGGAATACGATGATCAAAACCATATCCAAAAGCTCGCCAGCTTCATTGCCCTCTGTGATTTATGTCATTATGTGAAGCATATAGGTTTAGCTGGCATTCTGGCGATAAAAGGAGAGCTGGATTACGAAAGAGTTGTCGAACATTTTATGAAAGTCAATGGTTGTGACAGAGAAACCTTTGAGGAACATAGACAGAAGGCATTTGACCAGTGGCATGAGAGATCACGGTATGAGTGGAATGTAGACTTGGGAGAATATGAAAGGCTAGTTGAACCTGGACAGAGAAGTTCACAGCCCACCTTTGTCCAACTACGTATAACGGCCGGCGCGTTGGCGAATTGCTTTACACAGCTGGCAGCTAGAAAGCGTTCTCAGATGGAGATGTCAATGTCCCAGGACGTGTCGAGAGAACAGTTCATTCTGCGGGACCTGGGAGATGGATTGATCTTGCAGCGCGCGACGGTAGCGGACACCGAGGCGCTGGCAGCCTTTAATGCGGAGGTGCACTTCGACCGAGACACGCAGGACCCGGACGAAGGAGTCGCAGCTTGTACGCGGGACTTGATGGCGGGCGATCATCCGACCTCTGTCGCGGGCGATTTCACAGTGGTGGAAGATACCCACAGCGGTGCCATCGTATCATCGCTCTGTTTGATTTCGCAGAGGTGGTCCTATGGCGGGATCGAGTTCGGGGTGGGTCGGCCAGATCTGGTGGGCACCCACCCGGACTTCCGGCGTCGAGGGCTGGTGCGCGCCCAGTTCGAGGTGATCCACCAATGGAGCGCCCAGCGGGGCCAGAAGATGCAGGCGATCACAGGCAGTCCGTGGTTCTATCGCCAGTTTGGCTACGAGATGGCCCTGGAGCTTGGCGGCGGACGCGTCGGGTATATGCCGCACGTGCCGAAGTTGAAGGATGGTGAGGCGGAGCCGTATGGCGTGCGCCCGGCGACGGAGGCCGATTTGCCCTTTATCGCCCAGGTTTACGAACATGCGACAAAGCGGTCGCCGGTGGCCTGTGTCCGCAATGAGGCATTATGGCGCTACGAACTGCACGGTCGTAGTGAGAAGAGCGTCAATCGGTCGGAACTGCGTGTGGTAGAAAGCGCAGAAGGAGAGACAGTCGGGTTCTTGGCGCACCCCCCTCATCTGTGGGGGCCAAGGCTGGTGGTCACGCTCTACGAGTTGAAGCGGGGCGTCTCATGGCTGGCCGTGACACCGAGCGTGATTCGTTACTTGCAGACCACAGGAAAGGCGTACGCCGTCCAGGGCGAGAAGAAAGAGTCTGGTGCGTTCGCCTTTTGGCTGGGGACGGAGCATCCGGTGTATCAGGTGATCCACAAAAGGCTTCCGGACACACAGCCGCCCTATGCCTGGTACGTGCGGGTACCGGATGTGCCGGATTTCCTGCGCCACGTCGCGCCCGTGCTGGAGCGACGATTGGCGAAGTCAGCACTCGTGGGGCACACGGGGGAGCTGAAGATCAGTTTCTATCGGGATGGCCTGCACCTGGTGCTTGAGAATGGGCGACTGACCACAGTAGAGCAGTGGGCACCGACGGAGGATGACCAAGGGGCTGCAAAATTCTCCGACCGCACGTTTCTACAGTTGTTGTTCGGCTATCGAGCTTTGGAGGAGTTGGAGTATGCCTTTGCGGACTGCGGAGCGGGAACCGACGAGGCGCGGGCATTGTTGAAGGCGTTGTTCGCCAAGCAAGCATCGAACCTGTGGCCGGTGGGGTGACAGCTGATAGCTGACGGTTAAATGCTTACACAGGAAGATAGAAGGGCAAAGGAAAAGAGACTATGGCGCATCTATGGCACGGGATACCGGCGGGAACCAACCCTCCGGAAGACATCAACGTCGTTATCGAGATACCGAGCGGATCAAAGTGTAAGTACGAGCTCGAAAAGATCTCCGGAACCATATACGTGGATCGCATCATAGCCAGTGCGGTCTACTACCCGGGCAATTACGGCTTCATCCCTCAGACGATGGCCGAGGATGGGGATCCTCTCGATGCCCTGGTCCTGTCCCAGGTCAGCTTCCACCCTGGCATCACAGTCAGGGTCCGGCCCATAGGCCTGATGCGAATGACCGACGACGGAGAACCTGACGATAAGGTCCTCTGTGTACCCCTTAACGACCCCAGGTTTCAGGAAGTGCACGCGATTGAGGATCTGCCAACGAGTGTTATCCAAGAGATTGAGGAGTTCTTCAGGGTCTACAAGAACCTTGAGGAGCAGCAGATTGTCATTAAGGGCGTGGACACGCGAGAGCATGCCCTCTCGCTGATTCTGGCGGCCATAGAAGCCTATAGAATCAGCTACCCTTCGAACGACTTGATGTCCACACCTGCGCTTCGCACAGCCGTCGAGTAGGCACCATATCCGCGTGTACCCTCCATCCGGCAGCCCGTTACAGGCCGTCAGGAGGAATGTAGCCGGTGGAGCCTTTCCACCACCTCCCCCAAATTACCCGCACACCAGATCGGCACGCCCAGTTGCTCCCCCAATTGGCCAGGCGTCCAATCATCCAGCGTCCGCTCTCCTGGAGCATCGAACATGGCCCGGGGCAGGATCACCGCGTCGCCCAGGTCTTGCTCCTCCAGGGCGCCGACCACGTCCTGCCCCGTGAGCAGGCCCGACACGGTGACGGTGGGGCCGAAGAACTGATTGACGATGGGGGTGACCTCTACGCCAAGGCCGGTCAGCGCTGAGAGTTCGCGAGCCATGGAGCTCAAGAGGGGGGCGATCAGCGTGCCACACACGAGGGTCAGCCTCGATCCCTGAGAGCCCAGAGATCGACTAGCCTCCAGAGACCCTTTGACACCCTCCCAATCATCCACGAGTTCCCGCACCGGGCCCACCCCATTCTCCAGTTGGGGGAAGCCATCGTAGGCCCCGGCCGGTGGGACCGGCTCCCCGGCCAGCAGGTACCACTCGTCGGCGGGGTAGACGAAGCCCACACCCCACCTCTGACGGAAGTCCCGTTGCCAGGGGGCAACCTGGGCCAGGAGCTCCCGCGCCTCAGCCGAGGTATAGCGCCGACAGCCGCCACGGTGGTATTTGGTCAGCCCCACGGGCACAATGGCCACCGACTCCACTGTGGGGTAGAGCCCCGCCAGATCGAACACTGTGCGCTCCAGATGCTGGCCATCGTTGAGGCCTGGGATGAGGACCACCTGGGCATGGATGTGGATGCCCAGCCCGCCCAGGCGCCGGAGCTGCTGACGGATGTCGGGCACTTTGCGGCCAAAGATGCAGCGGCGCAGAGGAGGATCGGTGGCGTGCACTGAGACGTAGAGAGGGCTGAGGCGCTGCTGAGCCAGACGCTCCCAGTCGCCCTCAATGAGGTTAGTCAGGGTGACGAAGGAGCCCGTCAGGAAGGAAAGGCGGCAATCATCGTCTCTTATGTAAAGCGACGCACGCAAGCCCTTCGGAAGTTGGGCAATGAAGCAGAACTCACAGGCATTGGTGCAGCGGCAGAGGGCATCGAATATGGGCTGGACGAAATCGAGGCCCAGCTCCTGACCGTACTTTCGCTGGGCCTCGATGATCATCTCCGCCTCGTCGAGGCGAAGGCGCAGCTCCAGGTGCTCCTCCGCGCCGTAGAATTGGCAGTCAATCGCATCGCGCAGCACATGGCCGTTGATGGCCAGCAGCCGGTCGCCGGGGCGCAGTCCCAGCTCCTCACCCAGGCTGCCAGGAGCCACGGAAGCGATCTCACCCCCTGATGGCTGGAGCGACACGCCTCGTCCTCCCCAGGGCCGGCTCCGGCTTTACCGGTTCGTACACGATGTATTCTTCGGTAGCTTTCGACAGATCCGAATAGGCACCTCTTCGCTCTGGGGGCAGGAGACGTGCCATCTGGTACATGATCTCCTCGGTCATCTGGTGGAGCACCTCTCGACGCACTACCTTTCGTGGCTTCCGCAGCCGGAAGGCCGGGCCCAGGACGATACGAAGAGGGGTGCGCCGCAGTTGAGAGAGATGGGAATAAAAATGCTCCCCACCGATGATGGCCATGGGCACCAGTGGCACATCCATGCGGGTGGCGATGTAAGCGGTGCCGTGCTTTCCCTGTTGTAGACGGCCGTGCCTGGAGCGCGTGCCTTCGGGGGCCATGAGGAGCACGTGCCCCTGCTCCAGGGCGTGGAAAGAGGATCGAAATGCCTGGAGGTCCACCTCACCCCGTCGCACCGGGAAGGCACCGTACCAGCGGAGGACCTGGCTGAACAGGGGGATTCTGAACAGTTCTACCTTGCCCATGGGGATTACCACCCGGGGCACCAGAGCGCAGGCCAGGGGTGCGTCGAGGAAGTTGGTGTGGCTGATAAGGAGAAGTACCGGCCCGGTGCGGGGCACATTCTCCAGCCCCTCGATCTCTGGCTTGATCAGGATATGGATCAGGAAGCGCAAGATTATGTGAAGCACTCGGCGCATAGGTATACGTCCCCCTCAGCGGGCCTGAGCTGCGAGATAGTAGCTGGCCAGCCCTTTCTCATATCCACTGTTGGCCAGTCCCTCGCCCAACATCGTCCGAGCGTCTTGGCGAAGTGGAGTCCATGAAGGACGCAAAAGCACAGATCCCCCTCCCTTCCCCGGACCTCCAGCCGGGTGAGCACTCGGAATAGAAAGCGCAGCAGGAACCGTCCCCCCTCACCGAAAGATCACCCGCCAGCGGAGCATATCAGTGCCTCCACCCTCTGCATGACCTCCTCCACACTCAGGCCAGTGGTGTCAATGATCACCGCGTCGTCGGCGGGGCGCAGGGGGGCCGTCTCTCGCTGGGTGTCGCTTTCATCCCTGCGGCGCATCGCGACCAGCACCTCCTCGCAATCCGCCTCCTCCCCCCGTGCGACCATCTCCTGGTAACGACGGCGGGCTCGCTCTTTCAGCGAGGCATCCAAGAAGATCTTGAGGTCCGCCTCAGGGAGCACCACAGTCCCGATGTCACGCCCCACCATGACCACGTGTCCCCTCCGGCCTATGCGCCGCTGCTGGGCGGTGAGGGCCCGGCGGACCCTGGGATAGGCCGCCACAACGGAGACCTGGGCTGCCACCTCTGGGCGACGGATCTGCCAGGTGACGTCCTGACCGTCGGCGTAGACTGTGTACTGACGCCCATCCTCCACTGTGGACCGGGTGACATCAATCTCGACCGCCTCGGCCAGGGTGGCGACTGCTGCCTCATCGTGCACGTCAATTCCCCGCTCCAGCGCCACCCAGGCGACAGCCCGGTACATGGCACCCGTGTCAAAATACAGATAAGTCTGTTTCGCGGGGAAGAAGCGCTCCTGCCCGTTTGGGGCCCGATAGAGAGGGCCGGAATAAAGGTACAGGTAGCCCAGCTTGCGGGCCAGGAGTTTTCCGACGGTGCTCTTGCCCGAAGCCGCCGGGCCGTCAATCGCGATGATGGAAGGCTTTTTCACTAATTCCCCGCTGGATGCCCCCTAGCTTGCTAGGGGGAGGAAAGCGGGTCCGTTGTCGCGGTTAGTTCCCGCTTGCTAACAGCAAGAAACCGTGTACAGTTAGGGTATGAGTGCCCTGAGACGAAGCAAACACGCGGTCTATGATCTCAAATACC
>Ga0209979_1000865_pt1 | contig 36734 bp, 40 predicted proteins | sample AnhtaG_FD_183114 | JGI IMG/M metagenome (GOLD analysis project Ga0209979, IMG submission 183114) | Deep subsurface microbial communities from Anholt, Denmark to uncover new lineages of life (NeLLi) - Anholt_01485 metaG (SPAdes) (version 2) | ecosystem: Environmental > Aquatic > Marine > Oceanic...
AGCTAACGACTTCATGGTCAATATAGGGCTGTCATTTAAAGAGCTATTGCCCGAAAAAGAGGATGCTAACTTTTCATTGGTGAATATTAACGCCCTGCCTGGGATTTACCTGTCTAAGCCTGTCCGCTTACCAAACATCGTTATCCCTATTGGCGTCACCATCGCTGTTGGCATACTTATCTTTATGGGATTTCAGGTTTTCAACAAGGCATCTCATACCGACGCATTGAGTTCTGAGCTAGAACCGGTTAATAGCCACATTGCTCAAGAGAATGCGGAAATAGCGGCACTGCAGGAACAGGTTGAGCTTCAGGGGCCGCAGTTTGCATCACTGGAAGCTATTACCGCTATTTTTGATAATACATTTACCTCTCTGGAAACAGTTCGTGAGAATGTTAACGGAGATTTGGACCAGATTTCAAGCCTACTGCCGAGGGATATAGATTTGACTGAGGTTGATTATAAGGGTGATGAGGTAACGGTATGTGGTATAGCCCCAGATGAGTACGATATATTTAAATATGCCAGAGATTTAAGAGCTAGCGGCAGATTCTCTGCGGTAATTATCTCGGCTATTGAAGCTATAGAGGAAGAGGAGGAAGTCAAGGGGTTTCAATTTGAATTTATCCTTGAATAGAGGGAAGAAATGGACGTCTTTTCATTGTTGGCTATAGCTAAGTCAAGGAGGGCTTCAGATTTGCATCTGGTAGCCGCCAGCCCGCCATTGCTGCGCATTGATGGCAGCTTAAGGCCGGTAGATAGCATGTCAACGCTAACCGGTGAGGAGATAAGCGAGGCTTTTGCCCAGATGACCACCCCCCAGCAAAGGGAGGACTTCAGCAATAATTTGGAGCTTGATTTTAGCTATAACCTGCCTGGCGTGGGGCATCTGCGCTGCAATGCCGCCCGGCAGCGCGGGGCTATCAGCCTCGCCGTGCGCCTGTTGCCACCCAAAATCCCCACCGTAGATGAGCTGGAGTTGCCGGAGATGTGTAAGCAGCTTATCTTAAAGCACAGGGGGCTGGTAGTAGTTACCGGACCTACCGGCAGTGGTAAAACCACCACCCTGGCAGCGATGATTAACCACTTGAACACCAATGACAGCCGCCATGTAGTTACCATTGAAGACCCTATAGAATATATTCAGATCGGTAAAAAGTGTGCTATAACCCAGCGCCAGCTGGGCACCGATACCAAATCCTTTCCTGAGGCCCTGAAGCATGTCTTAAGACAGGACCCGGATGTCATTCTGGTGGGTGAGATGAGGGATTTTGATACCGCAGCGGCAGTGCTTACCATAGCTGAGACCGGGCATCTGGTACTAACTACCGGCCATGCCCCCAGTGCCACGCAAGCAATGGAGCGAATAATAGACCTATTCCCCCCCGAGGGACGCCATCTAGCCCAGACGCGTTTAGCTTCCCTGCTGATTGCTGTGCTATGTCAGGTGCTTGTCCCCCGAGCTGGCAACTCAGGAAGAATAGCTGCCGTTGAGATTATGCTGGCTAATCCACCGGTGAAAAACCTCATCCGTGAGGGCAAAATCTACCAGTTACCTAATGTAATCCGCACTCACCGAGATATAGGTATGATTTCGCTGGATGAAGCCCTGGTTAACCTCTATCTGAAACAAACCATCACCGGCGAAAACCTGCTCGCCTTCTGTAACGAGCGAGAGGAAGTAGAAAAGCTCATCGGCCAGGTGGAAATTAAATAGCCTCTACCGATAAGCCTTCCCCTACCGCTTTCCCCCAAAAAACAACTCACCTCATAAAAGATTCACCTGCGCCTTGGCAATAAGCATACATAAATAGAAAAGCTTCCCGGCAAGATAACCTCACCGAGAAGCTTTTCTGCTTTGCTTTCGCTACTAATCAGGGCTTTTTAAAAGCTACTGTCTCAAATTATAACTTGAGAATTCCTGGCTAGCTTAGCCGGCTAGGCTCACGGACATGAGCCTGGGGTCTGCGAACACATGCAGTTAACATCCCACGTATACGCACAGTGGACATCCGTCGGGTCCTCAAAGTAAGCATCAAGGTCACCGATGACGCTGGGACACGCACCGGTGTCTGCGAGATGAGCCATGGAGGCTGTCTTCACCATCGCCAATTCCATTTCATCCGCCTGCGCTTGACCCCTGCCAAAGAATGTGGCGAAGTTAGGTACCACAATGGCGGCTATGATGCCTAGAATACCGATCACTACCAGTAACTCAATGAGAGTAAAGCCCTTCTGCCCGTAGCGAAAGCCCCTGAAAAACCTCCTCACCTTCATTTGTCACCTCCTTTCCCTGGTTATTTAGATTTAACTTAGCCCAACAATAGTTAGGTAAACTTATGATACGATACAGCCATTTTAGCGTCAATAGTCCATTAGTAATGGTTGGTAACCATATCATATAGTAATATGGGGCTAATAACGTGGGATATTTTTGTGTCAATAGTCCATTAGTAACGGTTAGCCAGAAAGGGGCTGGTAATATGGGGCGTTTTGGGGGGCAGTATGAGCACCTTATCCACAATGCCTATATCATAAGCCTTATTGACTTTACCAGTAGAAGCAGACAAAATAAGAGGGTGATGGAAGCCGTCTTTATAGTTATTTTCGTCCTATTAGGGATAGCCATAGCCAGCTTCCTTAATGTCTGTACTGACCGTTTGCCCCGTAATGAGTCGCTTATTTTCCCCGCCTCTCACTGTGATTCCTGCCATCACCGTCTGGCCATAAAAGAGCTGATTCCCGTTTTCAGTTACTTATGGCTACGCGGTCGCTGCCGCTACTGCCAAGCCCCTATCCCCAGGCGAATACTCTGGGTGGAGATTGGCACCGGAGTCCTGTTCGGCCTAACCTACTGGCGCTATGAATTGAGCAGTGAGCTGGCTATCGCCCTCTTTTACATCTGTCTTTTCATTGTGATTCTAGTCATTGATTTGGAACACAGGCTTGTCCTCAACAAGCTCGTTTTCCCGGCTATGGCAGTGGCTTTGCTCATCAGCATCTTCTTTGGCATCTTCTCTACCCAATCAGAGATTGTGCCTGAAATTAAAGATGCAGCCATTGGCGGCGGCATTGGTCTGGGACTGTTCCTATTGGTGGTTCTCGTCTCAAGAGGGGGGATGGGTTGGGGTGACGTAAAACTGGCGGCATTAATAGGTCTAGTTACTGGCTTCCGTCTGGTATTTGTCGCCCTGCTTATGGGGATAATCCTGGGAGGGGTGGTGGCTGTTCTCCTTCTCGCCCTTAAAATAAAAAAGCGGAAGGAGGCTATCCCCTTTGCCCCCTTCCTCTCCTTGGCCACTATAGCTACCTTGCTGTGGGGAAACGACATCCTCAACTGGTATCTGGGCCTATTTTAGCCTATCCGAGCCTATTTTAGCCTATTTTGGCTACCCCCTTGACAACTCGCCTTCTCTAGAGTAGCATAATAGTACTAGGTCAAAAGTAACAGATGGTGGGTGGAGAATGAAGATAGAACGGCGAAGGTCTAGCATTGAAGTGATCGCTGATATGCTACGGCTAGGTGAAGCCGGCAAGACTGAAATAATGTACAGCGCCAACATGAGCTATCGCCAGCTGCAAAAATACCTTGGCTTCTTGCTTGAATTGGGGCTGATACATAAAGTGACGGTGGGAAATCCCGTTGTGACCTATAGAGTGACCAGGAAAGGCCTCAGGCTGCTAAGAAATATAGATAGTATCCTGGAAATGCTTGAGCTAACCGAGGCGGACTGACCTTTAGACTTTGGGAGTTTTGGAATAGAAATGGAGCGGGGCAAGTATTTGCCGTCCATCAACAGGATATAAGGTCAGAAATCGCTTCGATTTTATAAATAGCACCAATTTAGGGAGAACTCATGGACGATAAAAGAATGCTGATAATGCCGGCGGAGCTGATTAAGAAAATCGATGATAACCGTGGAGATATGAAGCAAGCCGAATTCATCGATTTTCTTATTGATAATCAACTGAAAGCAGCTGGCAAAGAGCCGCAGTCTATCACCAGGGAAGAGATTCGTTCTTTGATTGATAGTCAACTGAAAGAAAAGGGCAAAGAGCCACAGTATGCCACCAAGGAAGAGGTTCGTTCCTTGGAACAGGACATCAAGAAGCTCCTAAGAAACTTCATTGACTTCTTTGTTAACTACGGGCTTGAGCTGGGTAAACAAGCGCCAAAGACTGAACTTGAGGAGCTAACTAGCAAGCTACATGAACTTGAAAATCAACTAGGCTCTGAGGGCGAGAGCAAAGAGGCTAAGATTAAATGGAAATAGCTTATCGACCTTAGCCTAAAACCTTCGTTTTCCCCGGAAGCGATTTAAACCCCTTCTTCAAAAAAGAAGGGGTTTTTTGTTTAAGTACAGGGATAGAACATTGTTCTAGAACATAATACCTTCCCTTTGCTAGCCCAATCTGCCATATTCAGAGCAGGGAATTCGCCATTTGGCGAAAACAAGAATATGAAAATGGCAGTGCTAGCATGATTTACGTAGTTTTAGGTAGCCTTGGTTTCCTAATAATACACACTTTCGACATCGTCTCCCTGAAAAGGATTCCAGGGGCAAAACCAGTCATCTGGGCTTTGGGTAGCAGCTTACTGGCTTACTCAGTGATAATGGCATGCCTCGCCCCAGATAAGCTGCCATTGCCCGTCTGGTCAACCTGGTTAGGCTGGGCACTACTTTCCATTTCCCTCTTTCTGCTGGTATATTCCCTGTTTATTAATCTCCCCTTCCGCAAGACATATATTGCCACCGGTGTCGGGGACAGGCTAATAACCAGCGGGCTGTACGCCCTTATCCGCCACCCGTGGATGTATTGGCTTATCCTGCTCATGCTCTCTCTAATTCTAGTTTCAAAGTCAAGGCTAATGCTTATCGCCTCACCGATATGGATTTTGCTCGATATCCTGCTGGTGGTGGTTCAGGACAAATTCTTCTTCGGCAGGATGTTTGAGGGATATGACGCCTATAGACAGGAAACGCCAATGCTAGTGCCAAATAGAAAGAGTGTAAACGCCTTTATAAAAGGCTTGCGGCAAGCTGAAGCCAAATAATCAGAATTAAGGAGGTTAGACAAAATGAGTACATTAGGTGAACTATTCAAGCAAGGTAGACATGAAGAGCTATGGCAGAGATGCTGCGGGTTTATTGACCTGAGTCTAGATGATTTCATGAGGATTCAGCAGCGGTTACTGCTGGAGCAGCTGGAGCTACTGAAGAAGTGTGAGCTAGGGAGAGTGGTCATGGGTGGCGCCATACCCACAACCGTAGACGAATTCCGCAACCAGGTGCCACTTACCACCTATGCTGATTACGCCCCCTATCTTCTGAAGCGAAGGATGGATGTGCTGCCCAAAAAGCCAATCCTGTGGCAATACACCTCAGGCAAGTCTGGCGAATATTCCTTCAGGTGGGCTCCGGTCACCTCCAGGCAACTCGAGGTGATACAACCACTATTATTTGCCCTGTTATTCTTCTCCAGTGGCAAACAACGAAATGAAATTGCCTTCAAGGAACATGATAAGATTCTCTACGGGATGGCTCCCCCTCCCTACGCCACAGGCTCGATGACCCGTGCCTTCCCCCATGAGCTGTTCAATTTCCTACCACCGATAGACCAAGCCGAAGAAACATCATTTGAGGAGAGGATGAAGCTAGGCTTTGAGATGGCTCTGTCTGAGGGGATGGATTTATGCTTTGCCCTATCCAGTCTGGCGGTAGCCATAGGCAACCGCTTCAGCCAGCGGAGCGGGAGTACGAACCTCAAGCCTCTACTGACTAAACCTAAGGCTCTATTCCGACTGGGCAAAGGGCTGATAAAAAGCAAGCTGGCCCGCCGCCCCATGCTGCCCAAGGATGTATGGTCACTGAAAGGTTTAATCACCTTTGGCATTGATGGCTCGGTATACAGGGAAAAAATCAAGGAAATGTGGGGCAGGTATCCCTTGGACTTCCATGGTTGCACCGAGGCTGTCATGATAGCTATGCAGACCTGGGATCACCAGGGTATGACCTTCATACCTAATCTCAACTTCTTTGAGTTTATCCCGGAGCAAGAGTACCTTAAATCAAGAGAGGACCCATTATACCAGCCGTCTCCTGTTTTGCTGGATGAGGTTAAACCTGGTGATTATGAGCTGGTCATTACCAGCTTCCACGGAGGCCCATTTGTCAGATATAGACTGGGGCATATGATTAGAATAACCTCGCTGCGTAACCAGGAGCTCAACATAGATATCCCGCAGATGCAATTTCTCTCCCGGGTGGATGATATGATTGACATCGCTGGTTTCACCCGGTTAACCGAGAAGACTATCTGGCAAGCCATAGAGAACTCAGGGATAGCCTATAAAGATTGGACAGTGCGTAAGGAGGTCAAGGAGAAGCCGATACTGCACCTTTACCTGGAAACAAAGGAAAATGGCCATCTGACCGGTGAGCAGGTAGCGGCTGCTGTACACCAGGAACTCGAAAAGCTGAATAAGCCCTATTCTGAGCTAGAGGCGTTCCTTGGGTTGCAACCACTGCAGGTTACCCTGCTGCCGGAAAATTCCTTTCAGAACTATAAACTGGTACAGCAAGCGGCCGGTGCCGACCTAACTAACTTAAAGGTACCCCACATCAATCCCTCAGATAGCATGATAGACTTCCTGATTAACGGCTCTTGCCAGGCAGTAGCAACTAGGAAGCGAAAACGCCCAACAGAGGCTATCCCCAGCAAGTAGATTGATTTTTATATTATCAGCTAGCCTAAGCCCCCCTCCCCCCAGGAGGGGGGCTTTATTTAACCGGCGTTAGCCTCTCGGACTCCTTTAGATTTTATGTAAAATATCAAGGCTGAGCTCCAATACTCCTATTGACAAGCCTAAAGGCTATATCGCATAATTGCTGCCAGCAACATATAACATCAAGAGAGGAATTTCTAAATGAATTCATGGGCCATAATACCGCTCATAAGTTGTCTGACGTATGTTGCGTTAGTCATAGTAGTCTTACAACAAGCTAAAAGACGAGTAGATAAGATTTTTGCTTTATTCCTTTTCGCCTCCGGGGTATGGAGTTTCTCCTCTTTCATGCTCACCCGTACTCCCTCCACCCCCACCCAGTACTCAATCTCCGAGCCCTTAATCTTCTGGAATGTAATGGTTATCGCCGCCATACCGTGGGTGGCAGTCTGCTACTACCATTTCGTCAGGGCTTACAACAATAAGCCAGGCGGTATAGGGTTATATATTGGGTATGCAATTGTTATTGCTGTCCTAGCACTTGGCTTTAGCGGTTATGTGGTTAAGAGTGCCTACATGGTTGATGGCTTCCTACACCACGACATTGGACTTTGGGCTTACATTCTAATGGCTATCCTCCTGCCTATTCTCGCTATCACAATATTTCTACTATTACAAAAATATCGTAGTTCCATAGACCCCGCTGACCGCAATAGAACAATGTACTTAATAGCCGGCTGGAGCGTAAACGTGGTTTTGGGCTATATTACCCCCCTTACGCCGGCTCTAGCTGGCTTACCTATAGACCACATTGGTAATCTAGCCAATGCCGTAATAATCAGCTATGCCATCCAGAGATACCAGCTGCTCAACATCAGGCTGGTGGCGCGAAGAGCGCTGTCATACTTAATCTTAATAGTGTGTCTGGTTGGCATTTATTCCGGTGCCATATTACTGGGGCACAAGTTCATCCCTGAGCAGCCAGTTTACATCGTTTTATTACTTGCCTCTGGTTTAGCCCTGCTGCTGGCGTTGCTGGCTCGCCCGCTAAGGCATTTCTTTCAAGAACTGATTGACCGTTTCTTCTATCGGGAAACCTATGAGTACCGGCAAACGCTCCTCAGCTTCAGCAGTAAGATGGGTAATATCCTCAACCTTAATGAATTGGCCAGCGAAATGCTACCTGCAGTAACTAAGGCTTTAGATATCACTCGAGCCGAATTGCTATTTGGGGATATTAATAGTGGTGATTTCACCACCCAATTTACCTACCCTGAAAAGAAAGAAGGGTCTACTGAGGAACTCAAATTTAATGTTGATAACCCCATTGTAGCCTGGCTTGAGAAGGAAGCTAGCCCCCTTGACCTAAAGCAGCTCGATAACACCCCGGAACTCAAGGGATTGTGGCAGGCAGAAAGGGAAAGTTTGGCTGCCTTCAACTTAGAGCTCCTGTGTCCCATTAAGAGCGGGGGCGGGCTAATAGGCATTCTAGCCCTGGGTAAAAAACAGCGGGGCACCATTTACTCTCATGAAGACATAGAACTAGTAATGAATATAGCCAGTCAGGCTAGCAATCTAATCGAAAATGCCCAGCTTTATGCCCAGGCGACAATAAGGGCCAATACCGATGGACTGACCGGCTTATATAATCACCGCCATTTCCACGAGCGTCTGGAGCAGGAGATTGCCCGAGGTTCCCGCTTCGGCAGCATGTTCTCCCTGATAATGCTGGATATAGACCTGTTTAAGGCCTATAACGATATTTACGGACATCTAGCCGGGGATGACGTTCTGCGCCGAATTGGCCGATACATTGAAAGCTCAGTTCGAAGTATAGACCTAGCCTTCCGCTATGGGGGTGAGGAATTTGCCATCGTCCTGCCTGAGACGCAGATGGATGATGCCTACCGGGTAGCCGAGCGTATGCGTAAAACAATAGAGTCCAAAACAAGCTCTAAGGCAATGCCGATAACTATCAGCCTGGGCATAGCCACTTGGCCCACTGATGGCGTGATGAAAGAGGAAATCATAGGCTGTGCCGATGCCGCACTATATCGGGCTAAACAGGCGGGAAGAAATATGACCTGCTTATCCTCGGAGGTAATAAAACCAGAAACAGCCCTGGCCGACCAGGAGCTTGAGGTGCGGCCCAGAGCCCTGAGTATTATCTACGCTCTAGCCGCTACTGTTGACGCTAAGGACCACCACACCTACGGTCATTCCAGAAAAGTCAGCGACTATGCAGTAGCCCTGGCTGAGGCGCTCCACCTGCCACAAGACAAAATAGCCACCATTCGCGCGGCTAGCCTGCTGCATGATATAGGTAAAGTCGGTATCCCTGATTCCATACTCAGTAAAGAGGGAGCGCTAACTGATGAGGAGTGGGAGCCGGTTAGAGCCCACCCCCAGCTTGGGGTAGAAATACTCAGACACGTCATTGATTTGGTCAACTGCCTACCCGCTATCTTGCACCATCACGAACGCTATGACGGCAAGGGCTATCCCTCCGGTTTAAAAGGGGAGAATATCCCCGTAGAGGCCCGCATATTGGCTATAGCCGATGCCTATGATGCCATGACCTCCCCCCGACCCTACCGCGAGCAGCTAACATCACAAGAGGCCCTTGATGAATTAAAACGCTGTGCCGGAACTCAATTTGGCCCCGAGCTGGTAGATGTCTTCTGCAAGATTATCGAGTCCACCCCGTCAGACAGGTTAAAGATAAAGTAAATCGCCTTCCCCCTCCGGCCCCAATAAAGTCTCGAGCAGCCCCCCTTTAACGGTAGCTGCTCGGATAGAACTAATGTTATGGTGGGCGGTAGTGAACTCGAATCACTGACCTCTGCGATGTCAACGCAGTGCTCTAACCAACTGAGCTAACCGCCCATAATGCAATGTAATTCTACTGGATACCCTGGCCTCGGTCAAGCCGTTTCTTTCTCATTCTATTATCAATAAAACTCACCAGGAAAAGAAGTAAGCCGCCAATCAGCAGACCACCCAAATCCAGATATTTTATTTCAAATAGCTTGCTGATAAGCGCCGCCGAGCCCCCGCCTATAATCGCCGCCAGCGCTCCCATGGAGGTGACCTTCAGCTTATTCTTATAGAAGCCGGCAATTACGGGCAGAATCACGCCGCAGGTATACACGGTATAGGCAAAGAGAAGGGAAGTTATTACCCCTTTCAGGGCTAAGGCCAGGAGCAGAGAAAACAGCCCCAGGACTGCTATCCCCCAGCGGGAAAGAGACAGGATTTTTTCCTGGCTAAGGGAGGGTTTGAAGCGCCCCACTATATCCACGGTCAATATGGTGCTGGCAGTCAGTAGACAGGTATCGGCGGAAGACATAACGGCACACAGTAACGCCGCCAGGACCAAAGCGCCAACAAAGGGAGGTAAAACCTCATTTATGACCGTGGGGAAGGCCTGCTCTGCCGAAATGTCGGGGAATAAAGCCGATGCCCCCATACCAATCAGGGTAATACCCAGGGCGAAGGGGATGATAAGCAGTGCCGTCCAGAATACTGATACCCTGGCGGTCTTAGTGTCCTTGGCGCAGAACAGCCGCGAATACATATCCGGTCCCACCACATAGGTTAACCCCACCAACAAGAGAAGTAAGACCAGCTCATACCCGCCAAAATCAGAGCTGAGGGGAAAGGCAAACTGCTCCGTGGAGAGAGACGCCTGTAATCCGCCCCATCCTCCCACACGAGACAGCAGCAAAGCCAGGCCACCAAAGATGCCGGCAAATATTATTCCTATTTGCAAGGCATCGGTGCGAATAACGGAATACTGACCGCCCAGCAAGGTATAAGCGACAAAAATGGCGCTAAACACCACCATCCACATAACCGGGTCGCCTACCCCCAGCACGCTCAATATTTTTCCCGCGGCTACTATCTGACCGGCGATAACGCCCACCCAGGAAACAACGATAAGGACTGAAGCAGCCAGGGCAATGCGTTTATCATACTGCTTTTCCACCAGCTGGGGCAGAGTGTAAAGCCCGAACTTTCTCACCTTCTTGGCAAAGAAAAGACCCAGAACCACCAGCCCAACGGTGCCTACCAATAACCACCAGGCTCCGGTCAGACCCCGGCTAAAGCCTAGCCCAGCCATACCCACCGTGGCTGAGCCGCCAACAATGGTGGCCAGCAGTGAGCCGGTAATAAACAGAGAGGAGCCTTTCCGCCCGGCCACAAAAAAGTCATCAGCCCCCTTTGCCTTCCTCCGGCTCACCAGCCCGATGGCAATCATAGCCAAAAAATAAACGGCAACGATTATCAGCCCGAGCACTTATATATCCATCCTACGATTGAGAATGCTTTGGCAATGACCAGCGCAAAGAGGGTTTAATAGCTTTAGCAAAATAAGAGGGCTGAATTGGAACAATATCGCATCCAGGTAACTAAATATGAGCTTAAGGGTAACTGCCTAACGCAGCGTTTCATACTTCGGTGCTATCTGGTTGGTTTTTCGATGCCTAGAATGGCTACCTCTATATTCTTGCCGCAGTGAGGACAGGTGATGCCAAAGGTAATAGGTTGCTTCATTACCCGTTCAGCAACAACGCTAACCACTGAGTCAATATTATCCAAGCGGTGGTCTAACATATCAAGGCGCCGTTTAATAAGTTCAATATCCGCCGCTTGTTCCTGCCCTACCGCGGTGAGTTCATCCTTCTCCGCCAAGAACACACCTCTTGGGAAATTATAATCGGTCTAATTATATGGGTTAGACGGCACTATGTCAAAGGACGATGTTATTATATGGAAACCTATCCCCACCCCCCTTCTTAGTTAGGTCTTTCTTTCCCACCCGCCCTTAAGAGGTTTCACCTCCCTAAAACTCTCTTAAGAAGAGGGGGATAACTCAGGCGCAGGACGAAGTTCATTATAGGGAGTTTTAGAGGGACGAAGTCCCTCTTACAAAAAATTCCCCCTTCCCCTTGACAAGGGGAAGGGGGACACAGGGGGATAGGGTCACCTTATAAATTATAAAAATAAATGGGGGAGGGTTGTAGAATATTAAGCAGGCTGAGGTTGATAAATGACCTTAATAATATATTGATTTACTCAAATTGGTAGCGTATACTAAAATTAATAAAAAGACAAAGGAGGGAACCAAATGCCTGAGGAGGTAATCGGAACGGTGAGTGACTTCTTTGCTCATCCTGTGGTTGCCGGCATTGAGCTAACAGGGACTCTGAAACTGGGTGACAAAATCCATATCAAAGGCCATACTACCGATATGGAATTCACTGTTGACTCAATGCAGATTAACAATGCGAATGTCGAAGAGGCTAAAGCGGGAGACTCCGTTGGAATCAAGGTTAGCGAGCGGGTAAGAAGAGGGGATACAATCTATAAGGTTACCGACTGAAGCAAGTTTCCGGAGTTATAGAAAGCAAAGAAAAGAAATGACAGTAAAGGTACTGATAGAACGTCATGTAAAAAAGGGCAAAGAAGGGGACTTAATCGAGCTACTAAATAAAATGCGAGTTGAGCTAGTCTCGCAACCGGGCTATGTCTCCGGTGAGTTGCTCCAGAGCCAGAAAGATAAATCTACCATATTTGCCCTCAGCACCTGGCTAAGTGAACTTGACTGGAAATCTTGGGAAGGTACTCCTTCACGCCTAGAGATTGAGTCGCAGATTGCGTCGCTGCTAACTGAACCGCCAAAGTTTACTATGGCTACCCCTTTTTAACCAAGCGCCCTTAAGTAACTAGCCTATGCTTTTGACCAGGTTGGCCATTTCAATGGCACTGGCCGCCGCTTTAAAGCCCTCGTTCCCCCCTTTAGTTCCTGCCCGCTCAATGGCCTGCTCCAGGCTATCGGCAGTGATTACGCCATAAATAACCGGCAGCCCGGTCTCCAGGCCCACGGCGGCAATACCCTTGGTCACCTCAGCAGCGATGTATTCGAAGTGAGGTGTTCCACCACGAATCACCGCCCCCAGGCAGATAACAGCGTCATATCGCTTGGTTTGGGCTAATTTCTTGGCGATTAGGGGGATTTCAAAGGAGCCCGGCACCCAGGCAACCTCAATATCTTCCTGGTTGACGCCGTGGCGCAGCAAGGCGTCCTCTGCCCCCTCCACCAGCTTCTTGGTAATAAACTCGTTGAAACGGGAAACCACCAGCCCAAACTTCAGCCCCGTACCCAGTAACGTTCCTTCAAAAGGTTTGCTCATTGCTTTCTCCTTATTCTAGTTTAATTATCGGAAGCCTCCGGTATTTCCAACCGATGGCCCAACTTTTTCTGTTTTGTCTCCAGGTAATCACGGTTATAGGGGTTAGGAGTGGTGATAATAGGTATTGTCTCCACCACCTTTAGCCCATAACCCTCCAGACCTATCACCTTTTTAGGGTTGTTGGTGAGCAGCCGAATCTGATGTAAGCCCAGGTCAGCCAGGATTTGGGCACCTATGCCATAGTCCCGCAGGTCTGAAGGAAAGCCCAGGGATAGATTAGCCTCCACCGTATCCAGCCCTTCATCCTGAAGGGCATAGGCACGAATCTTGTTATGGAAGCCAATGCCCCGCCCCTCCTGCCTCATATAGAGGAAGACACCCCGCCCTTCGCTGGCGATATTCTCCATGGCCAGGGCAATCTGGTCACCGCAGTCACAACGAAGGCTACCAAATACATCGCCGGTAAGGCATTCACTATGCACCCGAACTAACACCGGCTCCTCGGTGGCTATATCCCCCATCACCAGCGCCAAGTGCTCATCCGGGTCTATATCGCTCTTGTAGGCGATGGCGGCAAATTCGCCATATCTTGTGGGCAGCTTGGCCACAGCTACCCGGTGCACCAGCTTTTCATGGCGGCGGCGATAGGCAATAAGGTCAGCAACAGTAATTATCTTAATGCCAAACTTGTCCGACATCTCCTCAAGCTGGGGCAGCCGAGCCATAGAGCCGTCTTCATTCATAATCTCACAGATAACCCCGGCGGGATAGAGTCCGGCCAGCCTGGCTAAATCAACTATAGCCTCGGTTTGCCCGGCCCGCACCAGAACACCACCTTCTCTCGCCCGCAGGGGGAAAATATGCCCCGGTCGGACTAAGTCCTCAGGTTTGGTGGCTGGGTCAACCATGACTTTTATTGTCTGTGCCCTATCCGCCGCCGAAATACCGGTAGTGGTACCATGCTTGGCATCAACAGAGACAGCAAAGGCAGTGGAAAACTTTGAGGTGTTCTGCCCCACCATCTGAGGAACCCCCAGTTCATCCAGCCGCTCTCCGATAACCGGCAGACAAATCAAGCCCCTGGCGTGCTTGGTCATAAAGTTTACCGCTTCGGTGGTAGTCTTCTCCGCCGCCAGCGCCAAATCTCCCTCGTTCTCCCTGTCCTCATCATCAACGACGATGACAAATTTGCCCGCTTTTATATCCTCAATAGCTTCAGCAATGCTTGATAAGCTCATATTTTATCAACCTCACCCCCTTAATCCCCCTCTCCTTCATAAGGAGAGGGGGAAGTATAGGGTTTGAAGGGGTTTCACCCCTTCAAACTTCCCTCATAAATGCCCTCATGAATTAACCTACCAGAAACCCGTGCTCCTGTAGAAAATCGACAGTTATGCCCTGGCGGTGAGCCTGACCGAGTTGTTCCACATATTTGGCAATAATATCCACCTCCAGATTAACCAGGTCACCCACTCGCCGACTACCCAGAGTAGTGTGTTCACGCGTATACTCAACCACCGAGACCTGAAACGAGCTGGTATCCCTGGTCACAATAGTCAGGCTGACCCCGTCAACGGCAATAAAACCTTTCTCTACAATATAATGTCTTAGCTGAGGCGGGGCTTCAAATCTAACCAGCATTGCCCCACCACCCCAGCTAACCGAGACTACCTTCCCGGTATCATCCACATGCCCCTGCACCAGGTGCCCACCCAGGCGCCCGCCCAAGGGCAGAGGCCGTTCCAGATTAACCCCATCCCCAGCCCGCAACAGTCCAAGGTTGGTCTTCTTGGCTGTCTCAGGCATTACATCAACGGAGAAGGACTTAGTGTCAAAACCGGTCACCGTCAGGCACACCCCATTAACCGCCATACTGGCGCCGTTCTCCATCCCCTGGAGGACACCGTCAGCGGCGATAACCAGATTTCCCGATGGCGCTGAAATAACTCTACCTACCTCTTCGATAATGCCGGTAAACATCCTTAGCCTTCTTTGGCGGCAACATAGCCGCTAACCACCAAATCATCGCCCAACTTTTCCACCTTGACCCGCTCTAACCTAAATGATTCTGTCACCTTGCTAACCCCTCTGCCAGCGACCGCTGTCTTTGCCATCTCTCCACCGATGATAATAGGGGCAATAAAGGCAATAACCTTATCCACCAGCCCACGGTCAAATAGCGAGCCAAGCAGAATTCCACCACCCTCGACCAGAACACTGGTAATATCCCGCTCACCCAATGTCTTTAGCAACTGTTCCAAGTCTACCCGCCCTTCGGTTGTAAACGATGGCACTATCTCCGCCCCAGCCTGAGCAAAGGCTGCTTTCTCCTCCGGTGTAGCCTCCCTGCCCAGTGCCAGAAGCGTTCCCCCCGGCTCACTAAATACTCGGGCCGTTAATGGCGTGCGCCCTTTACCATCCACAATCACCCTGAGCGGTTGCTTTCTAGCTGTGCCTCCCCTCCCACCAGAGCATCTGGTAGTGAGATGAGGATCATCAGCCAACATAGTATTCACCCCAACCATAATGGCGTCGCTGGTATAGCGCAGACAATGAACATACTTCCTCGCCTCCCGGCCGCTAATCCACCGGGAATCGCCCTTCCTGGTAGCAATCTTCCCATCCAGACTCACGGCAAATTTGGCGGTAACGAAAGGGAGGCCGGTAGTAATGAACTTGGTATAGGCCTCGTTAATCTCCTTAGCCTCCTCCTCATGCTCACCGAGATAGGTCTTAATGCCTTCCCTCTCCAGTTCACCTTTACCCCACCCTGAAACCGAGGGATTGGGGTCAAGCATCGCCATATGAACCTCTTTGATGCCGGCAGAAATGATGGCTCCGGTACAGGGTGGAGTCCGACCCTGATGGCAGCAGGGTTCCAGGGTAACATACATCACGCCCCCCCGAGCCTCCTCGCCCGCCTGATTTAAGGCTAATACCTCAGCATGATGAGAGCCTGGCGGCTGAGTATAGCCCTGCCCTACTACCTCTTCCTTCTTAACCACCACCGCCCCCACCGCCGGGTTGGGGCTGGCCTGCCCCAGAGCCAGTTTTGCCAGAGAAAGCGCCTGCTCCATATAGTCCATGGCACCGCCATTCTAGCACCTACTATAAAAAAAGTGCAAATTCAACTAAATTATTTGTCAATCTCAGCCCGCTTAATATTCTACAACCCTCCCCCTTTATCCCCCTCCCTTACAAGGGAGGGGGAAGATTTTTTGAAAAGAGGGGGCTTCGCCCCCTCTTAGACACCCTATAATGAACCTCGTCCTGCGCCTGAATTACCCCCCCTTCTTAGGAGAGTTCTAGAGAGGCAGAGCCTCTATAGGGTGGGAGGGTGGGAAAAAAGAGATATGTTAAAAATGGGGAGGGGCTGGAGGGGAAAAGAGATAAAGACATAAAAGGTGGAGGGGGGATATAACCCTCTCCAATAAAGCAGGAATTTAAGGGTGAAACCTCTATAGGGCGGGCGGGTGGGAAATAAAACTGAAGTGGCGGGGATGCGGGGTAAGGAGAAAGCTAAAAAGGGGTAGGAAGAAAGACAACTATATCTGCACTAACTCACATAATCTCCTCTGGAAGGATGCCGCCAGATAGGGTATAATTAGGACTGGCCTAGAGAGGGGCTACTAAATGAGAAAGATTTTCCTTGAGGTTCTGATAACGCTGGCAGTGGCTGTGGCCATCTTCTTCCTGCTACAAGCCACACTTCAGAGTTTCGTTATAGTAGAGCGTTGCATGGAGCCTGAGTTGCAAGAAGGGGAACGGGTACTGGTTAATAAAGTGGTCTATAATTTTCACGAGCCGGAAAGGGGCGATGTGATTATACTACACCCGCCCTTTAACCCCGACCTAGTCTATATCAAACGCGTCATTGCTTTACCCGGTGATACGGTGGAGGTGAAGGATGGGGCGGTATATGTCAATGGCACAGAACTAGATGAGCCCTATCTCAAGGAGCCTCCCACCTATACCTACGCCGAGAAAAAAATCCCCGAGAATGAATATTTTGTTCTCGGTGACAACCGCAATAATGCCAATGATTCCCACAGAGGCTGGACAGTACCCAGCGAGAATATAATCGGCAAAGCCTGGATAATCTTCTGGCCACCGAGTGAATGGGGAATGGTTCATCACCACCCCCTGGAAGAGCAACTCGACAGCTCTAGTGATTAACCGCCTCTCTGGGGTAGATTGAAGGGGAAAGAAAAAAGAGAGTCAAAGAGAGGCGAAGCCTCTCTTAAAAAAACACCCTCCCCCTCTCCAAGAGTGGAGAGGGGGGCACAGGGGGTGAGGTAGATAACTAATATAGAGGAAATCTTCGAAAGAGCGGGGGCTATACTCAAGGGGCACTTCCTGCTCACCTCCGGCCTGCACTCCCCCGTCTACTGGGAGAAGTTCAAGGTTTTACAGTATCCAAACTACACCGAGCAGCTTTGCCGCCTCATTGCCGACCACTTCCGCAAGCACGAAATCCAGGTGGTGGCGGGACCAACCACTGGCGGCATTATCTTAGCCTTTGAAACAGCCCGACAGTTAGGAGTAAGAGGCATATTTGCCGAAAAGGAAGGAGAAAAAGAGCGGGCTTTTAGGCGAGGATTTGGCATTGACCCCGGCGAGCGAGTCCTTATCGTTGATGATATCCTCACCACCGGCAGCTCCATACGCGAGGTTATAGCAGCGGTGAAAAGCCAAGGCGGCGTAATCATCGGCATCGGGGTCTTGGTTGACCGCTCCGAGCAAAAGCTAGATTTTGGCATCCCCCTTTTCAGTTGCCTCCGGTCGGAAACCATAACCTACCCGCCGCAGGACTGCCCCTTGTGTGCGGCTAAGATACCATTGGTTAAACCGGGCGGCGGGTAAAAGTATGAGCTAGTTCATATTCTCCGTGGCATTAACCTCATCCCCCCTTTAATTTGTGTTTTTCTTCCCACCCTGTCCCACCCTCAAAGGCCGCTGCCCCTCTCGGACTCCCTGTAACCTGTGCGGCACTATCCCCTCTTAAACACCCCTTAAAAAGCAGGGATCCAGAGGCCAAGCCTCAGAGGGCGGGTGGATGGGAAAAAGAAGTTCGGGGGCAGGGGGTAGGTTGCTAAGTAAATGTCTAAAAGAGTGAGGTGCAGAGAGTTTCACGCATTCCTACGACCAAAATACTATTGACAAAACGATAGCCAGCTCATATACTGGAATTAGCTATCGACCCATTAGGGCGGTAAGCTGTTTTAAAGGGTTTTTAACAATCTGAGTCGCTTGGATCGGATACGACCGAGACGGCAAAAATAGAGTCTGTATTTTGATGCCTTCTCTGGCTGTGTCGGAGAAGGCATCTTTTGTCAAGTTGGCTAAAATGCAAAAGTTAGGGTTCATCGGAGCCGGAACGGTAGGTACCGCCCTGGCGGTGAGGCTGAACGGCAAGGGCTACCCCGTAGCCGCCGTATCCAGCCGAAGCCGAACTTCAGCCGAGAACCTGGCACGGGCAGTCGATGGCTGCCGTGCGTTTGATAACAACCAAGGTGTTGCCGACCAGGCTGAGCTGGTCTTCATCACCACCCCCGATGACGCCATCGCCCCGGTAGTTTCCCAAATACGGTGGCACCCCGGACAGAGCGTGGTTCACTGTAGCGGCGCCGACTCCACCGATATCCTGCAGCCAGCCAGGGAATCGGGAGCTAAAGTGGGTGTCTTCCACCCCCTGCAGACCCTCGCCAGTGCCCAACAAGCCATGGAAAATATACCGGGCTCGACCTTTGCCCTGGAGGCTGAAGAGCCTTTATTAAATACACTCAAGGATATGGCTACCGCCCTTGATGGTCACTGGGTAGAGCTAAAGGCAAGCGATAAGGTGCTCTATCATGCGGCAGCCGTCATTGCCTGCAACTATATGATAACCTTGGTTAAGCTGGCCACTGACCTGTGGCAGACCTTCGATATGCCAACGCCAAAAGCCACCAAAGCGTTACTGCCGCTACTTCGCGGGACGCTTAATAATATTGACACCGTAGGCATACCCCAATGCCTCACCGGACCAATCGCTCGCGGCGACATCGGAACGATTAATAAACACATCGATGCCCTGCAGCAAACCGCCCCCCACCTGCTCCCCACCTATCGCGAGCTTGGTCGGCAGACTATCCCCATCGCCCTAGCCAAGGGAAGAATAAATGAATCTCAAGCGCAGGAACTACAGGCTATCCTGGAACAACCCGATTAAATTATTGGAGGTTGTGATGAGAATAATGCTTAAAAGCAAAATCCACCGAGCCCGTGTCACCGAGGCCGACATCGACTATGAAGGCAGCATCAGCATTGATAAGAGGCTTATGCAAGCGGCCGACATTCTCCCTTACGAGCAGGTTCAAGTGCTGGATATCAACAATGGTGCCCGTTTTGAGACCTATGCCATTGAAGCCGAGCCTGGTAGCGGGGAGATTGGCATTCAGGGTGCCGCTGCCAGACTGGTCAGCGTCGGAGACAAGGTTATCATCCTCTCCTACTGTCAGGTTGAGGATGAGCAAGCCCACAATTTCGCCCCCAAACTGGTCTATGTTGATGACAAAAACGCCATCACTGAGACCAAGCGAGTAGTCGGGGCGACACCTTTCTAGGAGAGAAATAAATGCGCATCACCATAAATCAGATAAAAGAGATGAAGCAGAAGGGCGAGAAAATCGCCATGCTCACCGCCTATGATTACTCCACAGCCAAGCTCGTTGACGAGGCGGGAATACCGCTAATCCTGGTGGGCGATAGCCTGGGCATGGTCGTCCTGGGTTATGAATCAACCATACCGGTAACCATGGAGGAGATGCTGCACCATACCAAGGCGGTGGTTAGAGGCACCAAGCAGGCGATGGTCATTGGCGATATGCCCTTTATGACCTACCACATCAGCGTTGATGATGCCCTGTATAATGCCGCCCGTTTTATTCAGGAGGGTGGCGCCCAGGCAATCAAGCTTGAGGGTGGTGTTACGGTTGCCGAAAAGGTAAGGCGAATCGTGGAATGCGGCATCCCGGTTATGGGTCACATCGGGCTTACCCCCCAGTCAAGACTGCAGCTTGGTGGCCACAAAATTCAGGGTAAGACCCCGGAGGCAGCCGCCAGGCTGCTGGAAGACGCCAAAGCCCTAGAGCAAGCCGGAGCCTTTTCTGTTGTGCTGGAGACCGTGCCCGCTCAGCTGGCAAAGCTAATCACCAAAAAGATAAGCATCCCCACCATCGGCATTGGCGCCGGCATAGACTGCGACGGTCAGGTGCAGGTTATCAACGACATCCTGGGCTCGTTCACCGACTTTGTCCCCAAGCATGCCAAGCAATACGCCAAGCTCGCCGATATTATCCGAAAGGCAGTTACCGATTATCAAAACGAGGTAAAAGCGGGCAGCTTCCCCACCGAAAAGCAGAGCTCCTCTATAGATGAGAGCCTTCTGGCTGAGCTAGAGACGAAGTAACAAGTAATAGTGGTTACTTTGTCACCCCTATCCCTCTTTATTCCCCAGGTTTTCAATAGAAGCCATTGCCGCAGCACCAGCTTTAGTCATGGAGATATGCTTTAAGACCATAGGTGCTGAAATAAGGATAGGCAAAATGATGAGCAATATCAGACTGCCGGTAAGCAAATTGATGATGGATAAAAAGCCAAGCACAAAGCCGGTGGACATTCCGGCTTTGTGAGTGATGAGGTACGATACCCCGCCTAAGGCTAGAGCAATAAGAAACTGCCAGAACATCAGTGAAGCGAGCACACCATAGATAGCGAGTGCCCCTTTCCCTCCCTTAAAATGGAGGAAGATTGACCAGTTATGCCCCACTACCACAGTGAGCCCGGCAAGAAGCACAACTGAGAGAGGAAGCCCAAGTCCTTGGGCAAGTAGCACTGCCGCCGCTCCCTTAGCTAGGTCCATAAGACAGACTATGAGGCCGCCAGCGGGACCAAGGCGGCGATAGGCAGCCGTCGCCCCCATGCGGCCATCGCCAATCTCTCTTATATCCAGCCCCCTCATCAGTCGTCCCATTATGTAGGCCGAAGGAATGGAACCAAGCAAGTAGGCTATAGTAATCACCAGTAAAACCAATGTTATATCTCCGGCCATGCTTTCAACTCCTCGTTAGAACATTATCATCGTAACATACCTAGAATTACTAGGGATATTATGGGCAATAGATAACTGGATGTCAACAGGCCATGATATAATAGCTCATGTCAGAGGTGGATAAGACCCGGTGAAAGTCTTAAAGACCATAAATGAGATAAAACAGCTAAGACTCAAGCTCGCTGAGCCGGTCGGCTTTGTTCCCACCATGGGCTATCTCCACGAAGGTCATCTGGCTTTAGTCAGGCAAGCCAGAGCCGAAAACCCCTCGGTGGTGGTGAGCATCTTCGTTAACCCCACCCAGTTCGGCCCCAATGAGGATTTTAGCCAATACCCCCGCCACCCCCAGCGCGACCTGGCTCTGCTGGGGAAGGAGGGAGTTGATATTGTCTTTATGCCCCCGGCAGATGAGATGTACCCGCCCCAGTTCAGTAGTTGGGTGGAGGTGGGCAAGCTCGCCGAGTGGCTGGAGGGGGCTTCCCGTCCCGGCCATTTCCGGGGTGTGGCCACCGTGGTCGCCCGGCTATTTGACATCGTGCAGCCAGACAAAGCCTACTTCGGGCAGAAGGACGCCCAGCAGCTAATAGTTATCAAGCAGATGGTGGCTGACCTTAATCTGAGCGTGGAGGTAGTGGCCGTGCCTACGGTGCGTGAGCCTGACGGTCTGGCCATGAGCAGCCGCAACACCTATCTGAATCCCGAGGAAAGAAAACAAGCCGTCGTTTTATATCAGGCATTAACTCTGGCGCAAAAGCTATATTCTGAGGGTGAGAAAGACGCCGTAACTATCCGCCGGCAGATGACAGACCTCATCCAGAAACAGCCCCTGGCCGATATTGACTATATCTCCATAGCTGACGCCGAGACCCTGGGCGAACTGGACAGGGTCAAACCCCCGGCTCTGGTGTCAATGGCGGTAAGAATCGGCAAGACTAGGCTGATTGATAATGTGGTGGTGGTATAATTATGTTTGTGGAGGGATAACATTATGCCTGATGTATTTTGGGCAGCATTTGCGGGTGCTGCAGCAGCAGGACTAATAACGCTAATCGCTGTACTAACAGCAGAATGGTTTAGGTGGTTTCTTGATAGACCATTGGTAAACGTCAAACTATGGCCTGGGTTTATTACAGGTGATAAAACACGGTATATTTTTTATGAAGCTGCTAACCCTCACTCCAAACCTGTGACCCTATCGAGTTTCGGACTACTCTTTAAGCTTAAAGAATGGGGGAAAATACAGACAATGCCACAAATAGGTTATCACTTCCCCTATCAACTAGACGGGGGCAAATCACTTTCGCAGTGGTCAGATATGCAAGACCTATTTCAAACCTTAAAGAAACAAGAAAGGACTCCAAGAGACCTCAAATGGGTATACTTTCAAGCATCATCAGGCAAGTTATACCGTAGCAAGATTGAGAACTGGGTTATTGAAGAGCTTGAAAAGGAATTCCAGAAAATGAATAAGAGAAGGTGAACCATGCCAACGACAAAAGGTAAGAAGCTGAAATCCAGCCAGGACAAAGTGAAGGGTATATTCAGCTGGCACTTAGTGGTCTGGCCTGTTTTGACTTGGCTCGTCGTGAGCGGCATTTGCTATTGGCTGGATAAACTAGACCCACCTATGCGGTATGATGGTTGGCGTAGCCCATTGCGCCCTGTACCCGGCAATCCCCTTGAGTGGGCTCCAGAAGCTTGGGTAATTACAGCTGCAGCTATAGTATACATAGTTGGTTGCTGGATTATGTATCAGCACGCCAAGCGTTACAACCGTAACTCAGTGCGTTGGACTACAGCAGCTATCGCATTTTCTCCAGTTCTGGCTTGGATAGCCTACGGTTTAAGTTGGCGTAAAAGCCAGTAATAGTTATATCCCCAACCACCCCCATAAGCCCCACCATAGCAAAAGTTAAATTACTGCTTAGCCCGAAGTTCATCGGGCACCTCAACCGATTTGACCGGCATCATAGCCGCCACCTTACTCAAGCCCTTCTCCCTCCGTCGTTTACTTCCTGCCCAGGCCAGCCCACCCCCCAGTCTAACGGCCCAGTACATGACGCGAATATTCCACTTGGGCACTTGCAACACTTCCATAGCTTCACGGAATATCCTGTCGGATTCCAGGCGAGAACGGCTCTGCTCCCAGTAGCAGTAATCATGAATCACAGCCGCATTCCCGTATTTCCCCCACCTCGGCAGGATTACCCAGAGCGGTCTGGGTATACTGGCAAAGTCGGTCATAAACCCTATGGGCACGTCAATTGAATCGCCACTGTCTTCTTCACCAACATCATACCCGAACTCTTTTCTGGTAACCCAGGTTCTCCCATCAGCCAGCGGTGATACTACCAGCACTTCGGTGAATTTGCTCATCTTTTTACTCCTTTCCTTTAAAAGCCGCCAGCCATCGGGCGCCATAGACATTAATAGTAGCTCGTGCATTTGTCAATACCCCAAACCCTACTCCTTGATAAGGGTCATAATTCCCAGTATAGCCAGAAAGGCAATACCGGCGCCAAAGAGGAAGGGGGCGGCGGGGCTGTAAGCCTGCCACAGCCACCCGGCAATCAGGCTGGCAGGCAAAAGGGTAAGGCCAACCACCCCATGGTACAGACCATAGGCAGTGCCCCTCCTCTCCTCAGGAACCAAATCAGCGACAAAGGCTCGTGCCACCCCCTCCACCACTCCATAGTAGACTCCGTAACAGGCGAAGAGCAGCCATATCTGCCACGTCTCTGATGCCACGGCAAATCCCAGATAGACCAGGGCATAGATAAACCAGCCCAGGACGATAACCCGCCTCCTCCCCAGCCGGTCAGAAAGCACCCCCGCCGGTAAAGAGGTAAGGGAATAAGTTATGTTAAAAAGAACCAGCATCAACACCACATAGAGAACCGATGAGCCCAGATCCTGCGCCCTTAAGATAACGAAGAAATCGCTGGAATTGCCCAGGGTAAACACCGCCATAACCACCAGAAATAGCTTGAAACGGGTATCAAAGCCAGCGGTTAACCCAAGTCGGGGCAACTGGCGGTGAGCATCACCGCCCGGCACGGATTGCCTTCTCTCCCGGACAAAGAATAGCAGCACTAACACCGCCAGCACCGCCGGCACCACCCCCACCACTACCAGCCACTGGTAGGTCTCCGAGCCGAGCGCCGGCTCCCCACCCTGAACCAGGTATACAATGACAGCCGCGAGCGCCAGCCCGAGAACAGCGCCCATAGTATCCATAGCCCGGTGCAAGCCAAAGCCCTTGCCCCTCTCCTCAGCCGAGACCGAATCAGCCACCAGGGCATCGCGGGGGGAGGTGCGGATGCCCTTCCCCACCCTATCGCCAAATCTCACTGCCAGCACGCTTCCCCAGCTACTCGCCAGATACATAAAGGGCTTGGCTATGGTGGAAAGACTGTAGCCCAATACTGCCAGGGGCTTGCGCTTTCCCATCCGGTCGCTAATCCAGCCACTAAGTATTCTGAAAATAGCGTCGGCGGACTCAGAAAGCCCACCGATAAGGCCTATGATAGGAGTCCCCACCCTCAGCACGTTCCACAGAAGCAGAGGGATAAGGGTAAAAATCATCTCGGACGAGACATCGGTCAGCAGGCTGACCAGGCCCAGAAAGAAGACGTTGGGATTAAGACCAAAGACCCTTCGCCGCTCTGAGCGGGCTTTATCAGTCACCGGCAGTTTCACCATAGCCACTCAGTATACCATTACCTGTCCTGTAGGATAAGCTTATATCGGGACAAGGTTGCTTGACACTGCTATACCTAGTAGCTACAATAAATCCCATGCCGAGGTAGCTCAGTCGGTAGAGCAGTGGACTGAAAATCCACGTGTCCCCAGTTCGATTCTGGGCCTCGGCACCAGGCAAAACATGCGGAAGTGGCTCAGCGGTAGAGCATCTCCTTGCCAAGGAGAGGGTCACGAGTTCGAATCTCGTCTTCCGCTCGCGTTTTAGCCGAAGTGGCGGAATAGGCAGACGCGACAGTCTCAAAAACTGTTGGGGGGCGACCCCCATGTCGGTTCGAGCCCGACCTTCGGCACTATTTAGAATGCCGAGTTGTGTAGTGGTAGCACAGGGGACTTTGGATCCCTTAGCCCAGGTTCGAATCCTGGCTCGGCAGCCACTGCTCCCCACGGAATACAGCTAAAGTAGACCATAAAGATAGAACACAACCACCACAATCACCATCGCCAGGAAAGCACCAGCCACTACCTGAGCCGGTGTATGTTGACCCGACTCTACCCTCGCCCAGGCTACCGGCGGCAGGAGAACCAAGCTTATGGCACCTATACGGCCGTATAAAATAATTAATACTATCGCTGAAGCAGCTATAAAGGCGATATGAAGGCTTATCTTCCACCGAAGATTTATAACCATAAACACGACTACGGCTGAAAGTCCAGCCACAAAGGTAGCCCTCAGCACCAACGGCGCCTCAAGAAAGGCGATAATGACTCCACCGGCAACAGCACAAACAGCAGCCAGCAGGTAAACCCCAGTCCTTTGCCTGCGAACACTGGTGAAGATATTATCAAGCTTACCCTTTCTTGCCAGATAGACCATAACCAAAAAAACGGGTAATATGCCGACGGCTATCAAAATCAGCGACCACTTAAGGGCGTCAACTACATTGGAGGTGGATTCAAAGGAGAGAAAAAGTATTGTTATCAAGCCCACCGTGAAGGGATTCAGGATATTGGAGGTCAGGTTAGCTATCTTCTTTCTGGTTTCAAGCGGCATCTTACCAAGCTATCCAAGTCCGTTATAACCAAGCATTATACAGTATCAAACGGTATATGTCTTCCGCTTGACTAATCCGGTGCTGCATTATATCCTTGTTAGCGACTATGGCGAAGAAGGAACCCGCCGGGCTGGCGGTTGAGGTAAATAACGCTTCGTTCAGCTACAACAATATAAAGGCCATTGACGAACTATCGCTAGAGGTGCCCAGCGGTATAAGCTTTGGACTGCTCGGGCCAAATGGTGCCGGAAAAACCACCCTTATTCGGCTGCTGGTCGGTCTCTTAAAACCTAAATCAGGCAGTGTCCGCATACTGGGACAAACACCCTCCCGCAAGACCGCCCACCTTACTGGCTATATGCCGCAACTCCATTCCCTCTACACTGAGCTGTCGGTTATCCAGAATGTAGACTTCTTTGCCCGCGTTTATCAATTAACCGATAAGCACCAGCGAGCCCAGCGGGTAGAAGAGGCCATCAGGCTGGTTGACCTGTGGCAGCGCCGCAAAGACTCGGCGCTAAAATTAAGCGGCGGAATGAAACAGAGGGTCAGCCTGGCTTGCGCCATAGTTCATAACCCGCCCCTACTTTTCCTTGACGAGCCTACTGTTGGCCTTGACCCTGAGCTAAGGGTTACCTTCTGGGAGCATTTCACTAACCTGACCCGGCAGGGCGTCACCATAATTATTTCCAGTCATACCATGGATGATGCTGCTCACTGTGACCGCCTTGCCTTTATGCGTGATGGCAAGGTCATTGCCCAGGGCACGCCACTCAAGCTACAGCAAGCTACCGGCAAACCCGGCGCCACTCTAGAAGACGCCTTTCTCCACTTTATCCACCGTGAGGATAGCAGTGATTCCTAGCCAAGCGCTTACCATTGCCACCAGGGTTATACACCAGCTAATACGAGACCGCAGGACCATGGTTCTGATTGTAGTGGTGCCGCTGGTGGTAATGACCCTCATCGGTTTGAGCTTCCCCGAAGGCACTGTCCTGGATTATATCGCCCCGGCACTGCTGGCAACAATGGCGCTATTCTTCAGTTTCCTGCTTACCGGCATTAGCTTCCTGAGGGAACGCTCTCAGGGTACCATGGAGCGCCTGATGGCATCACCGGTGTCACGCCTGGATATAGTGGTCGGCTATCTATTTGGCTTTTTTATCTTCGCTCTGCTCCAGACGCTAATTGTAGTCCTGTTCACTATTTATGTACTGGATGTCCAATACTATGGAGATTTATGGCAGATTTTCATATTTCAAATCGTGATAATAACCGCCGCCGTTAATCTGGGCATATTTATATCCACCTTTGCCCGAAACGAGTTCCAGATGGTTCAGTTTATCCCCTTAATCATTTTTCCCCAGATATTCCTCTGCGGGGTTATCTGGCCGGTGGAGCAGATGCCCAATTACCTGCAGTGGCTATCAGCGATACTACCTCTGACCTACGCCGTGGATGGGCTCCGGGATATTATGCTGCTTGGTCAGAGCCTGCTCGATGTCTGGTTCGAGCTAGCGGTTCTGGTTGGCTTTACTGCCATCATATCAATCTTGGCCGCTATTACCCTGAGGAGAGGTGCTGCCGGCTAGCCCCGGCTCACGATGAAGGATGTTGGTTATGGGAATCAGGGAAAATGTTCAACAACTACTAAAAGAGCTGCCCGACGGGGTTGAACTGGTAGCCGCCGCCAAAACCAGGACGGCGGAAGAGGTGCTCCAAGCCGTGGAGGCAGGCATAAAGACTATCGGGGAAAACTATGTCCAGGAAGCAGAAAGAATCTACCCCGCCATAGGCAACAAAGCCCAGTGGCACCTCCTGGGACACCTGCAAAAAAACAAGGTGAAAAAGGCGGTAGCACTTTTCGATATGATAGAAACCGTTGATTCTGTCGACCTGGCCCGAGAGATTGATAAGCGATGTGCCCAAGCTGGCAAAGTGATGCCGGTACTGGTCGAGATAAACAGTGGCCGAGAGAAACAGAAATCAGGGGTGTGGCCGGAAAACGCCGAAGAGCTGATAAAAGAGATTTCAAAGCTATCCAATATAAAAGTAATGGGGCTGATGACCATGGGGCCTCGCTTTGGCAACCCCGAGGATGCAAGACCCTATTTTGTCATTACCCGCCAGATATTTGAGCGGATTAAAGCCCTTAAACTACCTAATATAGAGATGAAGTACCTTTCCATGGGGATGACCAACTCTTACCGGGTTGCCCTCGAGGAAGGGGCAAACCTGGTAAGAATAGGGGTCAAGATATTTGAAGAAGGAAGCTAGCCCCTTGACGAAGTGAAGCCTTAGACCTTACTCTATTATATAGAGGGTGACCAATGGCTGAAGACGAGGAAAGGGAACAAGAAAGATTAGCCCAAGAAGAACTGGTTAGAGAAAAAGTAGACGAAGAGGGGAATAAGTGGCGAAAGGTTTACTTCGGGGGAGGAGAACATTTCCGAAATTGGCTGGAGCAATGTCGGGAATTGGGTGAGGTTGAAGTAGAAGAAGTAGACTCCACAGGATTTAAGTGCTTTGAGGAGGGCGGCGAAAAATTATATCGAATTTGGATGAAAGAAGAAGGCTTGCCCAAATAAAAACTGTGTTAGGCGTTGGCAATTCAAGGAGGTGAAGAAAAAGGTGCATTGAATGAGGGTAAATGATAAAATAAAAGACAATCAAGAGTCAGGAGGACAAGCTTAAGAAAATGGCATACAAGATTACTGAAGAGTGCATTAGTTGCGGAGCCTGTGAACCAGAGTGTGCCAATGAGGCCATCTCTGAGGGTGAGGAAATCTACGTTATTGACCCCGATAAGTGCACTGAGTGTGTGGGCAACTATGAAGCACCCAAGTGCGTCGAGGTCTGTCCGGTGGATTGCTGTGTACCTGACCCCGACCATAAGGAAAGCAAAGAGCAACTGCTGGAAAAGTGGCAGAAGCTACACCCGGGTGAAACCCCGACATCTACCTAAAATCTTTAGCCCTAACTAACGCTTGACTTAACCTGGGCAAAGGTAATAATGATAAGCACGCCTTCTCTGTTTGTTCCCCGATAGCTCAATGGTAGAGCGGGCGGCTGTTAACCGCTAGGTTGTAGGTTCGAGTCCTACTCGGGGAGCCAATTATTTCTATTCGGTTGGACATGTTTAGGGTAAGATAAAAAGAACCATTTTAATAATCTCCATTGTGATTGTGCTTGTTCTTGCTTTGTCGTTTTGGTTTATAGTTTGGGGCATACCAATCCCCTGGTGTTCATCGTATGGTACTCAAGCTTATTTTTTCGATATCAATATTCCTGATCCGCAAGAATTTGCTAATTTTCTTCAACAAGACGGATGGGAAGTGAGTACCGAGTGCCTTCATGGTTCCGAAGGTTACCTTCTGGTATATGCAACAAAAGAAACTTCTGCATTTCTTTCTAAACCTAGAATTTTAGTTAAATTAATCTCGTACTCTGAAATTTATGAAGAAGGAACAGAAGGTATGATTTCATTTCTTATACGTTCGGGGAGTGGAAATAGGTTTGCTAACAGGACGGTCTTTGATGATTTTGTGACAAAAATTAATGATAATTTCAATCTAAATCTTAGTTACGATAGGTATAACTACATGCGGTATTGTGACTGAAAAACCCTCTGTCAGTGTGGTTACTACGGCAAAACAGTCAAGTAACTCGAACCATCACCTTGACCCTATCCCCACCCCTTTTAATTTTCTCTTTCTTCCCAACCCACCCACCCTCAAAGGCTTCGCCCCTAAATTCGCGCTTTTGTCGGGAGGGATAGCGCATCTCTTATTTCCCCACCCAGACCCGCCCCAAGCAGCTCCATTCCTTAACTGCGGGGGAGGTAAAGGAGAGTTAGAGGGGCACCAGCCCCTATAGGGCGGGAGGGTGGGAACATTGGGCACCAGTAAACAATCTAGGCCTCCCCTCCAACCCTCTTGTATCTTTTCCCACCCACCACCCTTAAGAGGGGATCAAAAGGAACGAAGCCCCAAATATATTACAGGGAGTCTTAGAGGGGCGAAGCCCCTCTTTCTTCTCTTTCCCCCTCCCTTGTAAGGGAGGGGGATAAAGGGGGTGGGTTGTTAAGTAAATAGTAAGAAAACCCCCCATTTGAGCGCTAGCTATGCCTGTGCTATAATTTTCATATCGGAGTAAATCGGCAATGTGGGACAGATTAGAGCAAATAGAAAGCCATTACCAGGAGTTAGAGCGGCAAATGGCTAACCCTGAGATAGCCACTGACTTAAAGCAATTGCAGGCACTGGCTCAGGAGAAGGCTGGCATTGAGGACCTGGCTACTAATTACCGAGAATACAAGGCGACCTCCAAGCAGCTGGAGGACACAAGGGCAATGCTAACCAGCGGGCTGGATGAGGAGATGAGCGCCCTGGTCAAACAGGAGATAGAAAGCCTGGAGGCTCGGCTAGAGCGTCAACTTCAGGAGCTGAAGCTCGCCCTCCTGCCCAAGGATGCCAATGATGAAAGGGACATCATTATGGAAATCCGGGCTGGAGCCGGTGGTGATGAAGCCGGTCTCTTTGCCGCTGACCTCTTCCGCATGTACACCCGCTATGCTCAGGATAAGGGCTGGGCAGTGGACATTATTGATAGTAATGAGAGCGGCATAGGCGGCTTTAAGGAAATTATCTTTGAGATAAAAGGCAGGGGTGCTTTCAGCCGTCTGAAGTATGAGCGAGGGGTGCATCGGGTACAGCGAGTGCCGGTTACCGAATCTTCGGGCAGAATTCACACCTCGACGGCTACCGTAGCCGTTCTCCCTCAAGCCGATGAAGTAGAGGTCACCATCAATCCCGAAGACCTTAAAATGGACTTCTACCACAGCCGGGGGGCGGGGGGACAGAATGTAAATAAGGTAGCCACCGCCGTCCGTATCACCCACCTGCCTACCGGCATAGTAAGCATCTGCCAGGATGAACGCTCACAGCTAAGAAACAGGACCAAGGCCATGGCTGTGCTCCGAGCCCGGCTCCTAGATTCGGAGCAGCGTAAGCAAGAAGAGGAAATAACCAAACAGCGCCGCCTGCAGGTGGGCAGCGGCAAGCGGGCCGAAAAGATAAGAACCTATAATTTCCCGCAAGACCGCATTTCCGACCACCGCATCGGGCTAACCCTGCGTAACCTGCCCGAAATCCTGGACGGGGAGCTTGACCAGCTCATCGATGCCCTGGCCACCAGCGACCAGGCAGAACAGCTACAGGAGCAACTGGCTTGACCCTGAAACAGGCTCTCAGCCGCGCCCGGGACGTTCTTGCCGGAAACAATGTTGACGATGCCCCGCTGGAGAGCGAGCTGCTGCTAAGACATACCTTAAACATAAGCCGAACCCAGCTATACCTGGACCTGGACCACAAGTTAAGCCCCCAAGAAGAGGAAGCCTTCTGGCGTCTAGTGGAACGCCGCTTAAATGGCGAGCCTACAGCCTATATAACCGGACACCGCGAGTTCTACGGGCTTGATTTCCATGTCGACCCCCGCGTTCTAATCCCCCGACCGGAAAGCGAGCTACTGGTAGAAACAGCCCTCGGTCTGGCCCAAAATCACCCCTTGTCTACCATAGCTGAAATTGGCACCGGCTGTGGGGCTATCGCCATCAGCCTGGCGCTCGGGCTACCCCAGGCCAGGATTTACGCCACCGATATCTCAGCCGCCGCTCTCGAAGTCGCCCTGGTTAACTGCCAAAAACACGGAGTAATAGATAGAGTCCATCTCCTCCGGGGCGATATGCTTGACCCCCTGCCCCAGCCGGTTGACCTGATAATAGCCAATCTGCCTTATGTCAGAGAATCAGAATTAACTGAAACGGGGTTCGAGCCGCGGCTGGCGCTTGATGGCGGCTCAGACGGAACAGAAAGGATACGCCAGCTATGCCGCCAGGCGGGTAGCAAACTATCAGCCGGCGGCTATCTGCTCCTGGAGATGGGAAGTGGGCAGAGAGGCACAGTAACTAATTTCTTACACTCCATCTTCCCCGGGGGCAGAATAGAGGTCGTGCCCGATTTGAGCGGCATAGAGCGGGTGATAAGCTTCAGCCCCATCGCCAGCAAACACAGGGTGGCCAGATAATGGAGTCTAGCTCTGCCATGGTCTCGGCAATACTCCTGGCTGCCGGCGAAGCCAAGCGCATGGGCAAGCTCAAACAACTAATGCCCCTGGGCAGCAGTACTATGGTGGAACAGACCATAGATAACCTTTTGGCTTCCAGGGTAAGCGAGGTCATCGTGGTGCTGGGCTATAAAGCCGAAGAGGTGATGAAGAGAATAGCCAGTAAACCGGTCAAGATTACAGTAAACCCCATGTACTCCCAGGGGATGGGTACCTCCATAGCCGCCGGACTGAAACTGGTTGATAGCCGAGCCGTGGCAGTTATGCTCGCCCTGGGCGACCAGCCATTTGTTGATAGCCCGACCATCGATAGGCTGATAGAGGAATTTAGGCTCATGACCAAAGGTATTGCTATCCCCGCCTATCGGGGCAGGAGAGGACACCCAATTATCTTCTCCATAAAATATAAAGCGCAGTTATCGGTGTTAACCAGCGATATCGGTGGCAGAGAGATAATCAAGGAGCACCCCGAGGACGTCCTAGAGGTAGCCGTTGACTGTGAAGGCATTATTATAGACATCGACACCCTGACCCAGGGTTCAGCTTGACACATAATCGCCCCGATGCTAAATTAGTCAATTGGACTTTTTACTCAATGTTAAAGACAAGTGCTAAACGGAGGAATAAGCGTTATGAACATGATTGTCTGCATCAAACAGGTGATTGACCCTGAGGCACCGCCTGCCAGCTTCAAGATTGACTCTTCCAGCAATAAAGTAGTGCCACCAGCGGGGGTATCGCCAGTGATTGACCCCTATGCGGAATATGCGGTAGAGGCAGCTTTAAAATTGAAGGATGCCCTGGGGGGTAAAATCACTGCCCTGAGCCTGGGTACAAACCAGCTCAGGGACATAGTAAAGAAACCGCTAGCCATGGGGGCGGATGAGCTTATCTTATTAGAGGATGAGGCCTTTGATGAGGGTGATAGCTGGTCAACCGCCTACGCCCTGGCGATGGCCATCAAGAAGATAGACGAGTATGATATCATCCTCTGTGGCCGGGAGGCCTCCGACTGGAATGCTGGACAGGTTGGCTCAGGCATTGCCGAAATACTGGGGCTACCCAGTATAACCCTGATCAAGAAAATAGACATCACCGATGGCAAGGCAAAGATAGAGCGAGCCACCGATGAGGGGTATGAGGTGATTGAGATATCACTACCCGCCTTGTTTACGGTAAGCCATGAGATTGGTGAGCCCCGCTACCCCACCATAAAGGGGATTATGGCCGCCAAAAAGAAGGAGCCAATTATCTGGAAGCCAGCCGATATCGGCGTCGAGGCCTCTCAGATAGGCGCTGCCGGCAGGCACAGCAAGCTGCTAAAATTATTCCAACCAGTTCGCGAAGGAAAATGCGAGATTATCGAGGGAGAGAGTCCGGAGGAGGCAGCGGTTAATCTAGCGGTAAAACTGCGAGAAGTCAAGGTATTGTAAGGAGATAAATCAATGGCTGAATACAAAGGAGTTATGATTTTTGGTGAGGCTAAGGAAGGCAAGCTGGCGTCAATCGCCACCGAGCTACTGGGCGGCGGTAGAAAGCTGGCTAGCGACCTGGGACAGGAATTATCGGCGGTGCTGGTGGGCTGTGGCATCAGTAGCTTAGCTCAGGAAGCCATTGCCTTTGGCGCCGATAAAGTATATGTCGTCGATGACCCACTGCTCCAAGACTACCAGACCGATTCTTATGTCTCAGTTATGGAAAAGGTGGCCGGTCAGGCGATGCCACAGGTTATCCTTATGGGGCAGACCTCTACTGGTCGTGACCTGGCGCCCAGGCTGGCTTTCAGACTGAATACCACCGCCTCTCTGGGCTGCCTGGAGCTGGCTATTGACCCCCAGTCAAAGCTACTGTTGCAGACCAAGCCCGTCTACGGAGGGAATGCTCAAGCCGTTTTCGTCAGTGAGTCCTTCCCCCAGATAGTTACGGTTAGAGCCAAGGCAATGACGCCCCAGGAGCCAGACAAGTCAAGAAAGAGCGAGGTCATCAAAATTGACGCCGGTCTTGACCCCTCGGCGATAAGAACCAAGGTGGTGGAGAAGGTGACAGAGAAGGTAGAGGGGATAAAGCTGGAGGATGCCGAGGTGGTAGTAAGCGGCGGTAGGGGCATTGGCAGTGCTGAAGGTTTCGAGCAGTTAGCGGAACTGGCTAAGACGCTGAAGGGGGCAGTAGGCGCTACCCGACCTCCCTGTGATAATGGCTGGGTGCCAGCCGGGGCGCAGATAGGGCTTACCGGTAAGATTGTTACTCCTGAGCTCTACATCGCCGTAGCCCTCTCTGGTTCCAGCCAACACATGTCCGGTTGCTCCGGCGCCAAGACTATAGTCACCATAAATAAAGACCCGGAGGCAAATATCTTTAGAGAAGCCCGCTTCGGCGTGGTGGGTGACTGGAAAAAGGTGCTGCCCGCCTTCGCCGATAAGCTTAAAGAGCTTCTGGCAAAATAGGATTAAGCCTTCTCGGCTTGCCGTTCAGCAACAATCTTCTTGGTGAGGTGAGCCGGCACCTCTTCATAATGGCTAAACTCTGCCTTATAGCTACCTCTACCCTGGGTTATTGATTTCAGGTCTATGGCATAGCGCAAAATCTCAGCCAGCGGCACCTGAGCCTCAATAACATTGAACCCGCCGCCGGGGTTCATCCCCTGCACCCGCGCCCGCTTGGTATTAAGGTCGCCAATAATATCACCAGTAAAGTCCTCAGGGACGGTCACCTCGATATTCATTATTGGCTCCAGCAGGATAGGTTGCCCTTCGGCCAGTCCTTTCTTGAGTGCCCCCGCCCCAGCAATCTTGAAGCATATATCTGAGGAATCAACCGGGTGGAAGCTGCCATCGTAGACGGTGGTCTTTAGGTCAATAACCGGGTAGCGGGCCAAAACCCCTTCCTGCATGGCCTCATTAACCCCCTTTTCCACCGATGGAATATAGTTCTTGGGTATACGGCCACCCACTACCTTATCAGCGAACTCATGGCCGCTGCCACGAGATAGAGGCTCGAGGTTCAGAAGGACATGCCCATATTGACCATGCCCACCAGTCTGCTTTTTATGCTTATACTCAGCCTTGGCGGGCACGGTAATCGTCTCTTTATAGGGAACCTTGGGCGTTTCCAGCTTTACCCCGACACCGAACTTTCGCAGCATCTTCTCTGCCGCCACCTCAACGTGGGTCTCACCAATTCCGGATAGAATGGTCTCGTTGGTATCAGCCTCCCGATGCACCTCCAGGGTGGGGTCTTCTTCCGACAATCGGGATAGCGCCGCTCCCAGCTTATCCAGGTCAGCCTTGGTCTTGGGATGCACCGCCAGGCTAAACGCCGGCTGGGGGAACTCTATGGGGGCAATCTTCAGCGGTTTATCCTGGCTACATAAGGTATCTCCAGTGTTGGTCAAGGCCAATTTGGCTACCGCCCCCATATCCCCCGCCCCGAGCTGGGCTACCGGCTCCTGGTTCTTGCCCCTCAGCACAAATAGCTGACCGATGCGCTCCACACCCTTCCGGGTGGCATTCCACACCTGCGAATTGCTATTAATAGCGCCGTTATAAACCCGGAAGTAGGTAAGCTTACCCACATAGGGGTCGGCGCTGGTCTTGAACACCAGAGCCGCCAGCGGGGCATCCTGACTGGGCTCAATCGTCTGTTTGGTTGAATCGCTGATAGTTACCACCTTCCGCTCTTTAGCCGAGGGCAGAAAGTCACATATGGCATCCAGAAGGAGGCTAGACCCGATATTCTTCAGCGCCGAGCCAGCCAAAACGGGCACCACCTTGCCGGTTACTACCGCCTTTCGCAAGCCACCGCTCAGCTCCTCCTGACTGAGCTCGCCACCTTCCAGATACTTCTCAATAAGCTTATCATCAACCTCAGCTGCTGCTTCAATCAGCTTCTCCCGATAAGAATCGGCCTGGCTTTGAAGGGAGGAGGGGAACTCCACCTCCTCGGCTTCAGAGCCGGTATAGGCTTTCATGGTCAGCAGGTCAACTATCCCCCCAAAGCTGTCCTGGGCACCTATGGGTAACTGCACCGGCAGGCATCTGGGGCCGAATTTAGCCTGAATCTGCCCCACCGTTTTATTGAAGTCGGCATTCTCACGGTCCATCTTGTTGATAAAGATAAGCCGGGGTAGCTCAGCCTGCTCACTGTAAGACCATACCTGCTCCGTGCCCACCTCAACACCAGAGGCAGCGCAGACCATAATTACTGCCCCTTCACTGACTCTTATTGCCGCCTTGACCTCACCGACAAAGTCAGAATAACCAGGTGTATCTATAAGGTTGACCTTTGTCTCCTTCCACAGGCAGGGAAGCAGAGAAAGATTGATACTAATCTGGCGCTTTGCCTCGTCGGGGTCGTAATCTGAGGCAGTAGTCCCATCCTCAACCTTGCCTAACCGGGTAACTTCTTTAGCCGTAAATAGCATTGCTTCTGAGGCTGAGGTCTTGCCAGCACCACCGTGAGATAGTAAAACAACGTTTCTAATGTTCTCTAGCCCATATTGTTGCATGTAATCACCTACTCCCTCTAGCTCATTTCACCATCACCATATTATAATCAGAGCTTGTTAATACGGCAAGTTATCGTCTTTGTGAGATTATCTACCTCACCCCCTTAATCCCCCTCTCCTTCAAAGGAGAGGGGGAAAGAGATGAAAAGAGGGGCTTCGCCCCTCTTAAATACCCCAAATTAAAACGAGAGGTCAAGTAATACAGCCCCCTCAAACTCCCCATATTTTGGTTCTCCTTTTAATAGGTAGCGGTACTTCTCCCAAACACCCTTGAAAGCAGGGGTTCAGGGCAAAGCCCCGTAGGGCGGGGTGGGGCTGGAGAGTTTTAGAGGTGAAA